>Ga0233428_1001047_pt1 | contig 31942 bp, 30 predicted proteins | sample SI_118_April2016_4_FD_179890 | JGI IMG/M metagenome (GOLD analysis project Ga0233428, IMG submission 179890) | Seawater microbial communities from Saanich Inlet, British Columbia, Canada - SI_118_April2016_120_MG | ecosystem: Environmental > Aquatic > Marine > Inlet | place: Canada: British... | reverse complement strand
TTGAAAATTGGCGCCAGCTCGGCTACGTGATCTTCGCTGACAAAACAGTTATTGGGCAAAATCACGCCAATCAACCCAAGCTCATCCCGCGCGCGCCGGTATTCCTGAACGGCAAGATCAATATCCGCCATCGGTAGGGCAGCTAGGCCGGAGAATGTATCTGGAAACTCTTTCGAGAGCTTGGCCACCTCATCGTTAAAAATTTGAACCAAAGGCAGGCTTTCGCTGGCGGCAATACTATCCAGCCCAAACAGGCCGGGAAAAGACAGCACTTGGCGCTGAATGTTGAGCCCGGTCATAAATTCACGCCGGGCAGTCATATCCATGAAGCTGGTTGGAAACGCCAGCTGCCCATGCGGCATTTGAAAAATCTCGTTGCCATCTTCCTTTGTCCGAATAAACGGCGGCACCTCACGCTTGCGCAACTCAGCCGCTAACGTCTCCGGCACATAGTGGGTATGTAGATCGATCGCCATGTCATCTCCCCGGCAAGAAATGTAACAAAGGTGACTGCCACCTTAATTACATTCTTAACCTATTAGTTAACCCGCTTGTTGGATGCGGTAGAAGTCGTTGATGCCCGCCGCTTCGCGGATTTCGGGGGCATCTTGACCTTGGGCTGCCGTGTCATATGGAATGCCGATGGTGTCGGCGATCCGGACGAAGCCGTGGAAGGCTGAGGCGACGGCGCCAGCATCTACGGTGGCGTCATTGCCTAGAGTGTCAAATACGACTTTGCGGGTTTCAGCTATTCGAGCGCAATCCCTGGATACAATCGCTTCAGCGAAATTCACCAAGGCTTCAGCATTAGGTATTTGCGTGCCATCGCTTAAGCCTTCGGTGACGTCTTTCAGTTCAACTTCGGTATCGGCAATTTGCGTGCTCTCACGGAGCATGTAGGTGTGTGCCGTTGTTCAATAAGCGCATTGGTGGAGGCCGGAGACCCGAGCTGCCATGAGCTCCATCTGCGGCCTCGAAATGGCACGAATTGTTTGATCAAATTGATAGACATATTGGCCGGGCAGATAATGCTCATTGGCCATTGCCCAATAGTTTCGCATAGATTCTGGAACACTTGAAAGACCGCGATAGATGTAGCCGGCCTTGGGGCTTGGATACATGGGGCCATCGGCCTCAACGGCATCTTCTGGCTCGACAATCGGTAGCCAAGCCGCTTCAACTCTGGCACCAGGTGGCTGATAACGTGAAGGTTCACCAGTAACAACTTCCGGCGCATCCGTATCAGGACAGCCCAAAGCCGTCGTTGCCGTATCCATGATCATAACCGAGGCAATAATGCCGACGATTTCTACATATTCGCCTTCGCTAAGCCCACCGGCCAAAACATCTTGCGTCCATTTTTGGCTCAGACGTCCCGGGTCGGAGACGCCCCGGTGAATAAGTTCAACTTCAGCGTCACTCAACGCACCGGTTGCAGTATGCACGCCAGTGACGGCATTGGGTGACAAAGCGTCTTTGATTTCATGACAAAAGTCACAAGATCGCGCTTGGCGGATTTCGGCAACGACAGCAAGCCTCTGCTCACTATCGAGCCAGGTGCCGGGGGCGGCAATTTTGGCCCAGGCCTCCTGATGTGCGTCGATAAGGTTTTGCCGAACCTCATAGTCGCAATTTTCAAATGGAATTGATGACATTTAACTAGGCCTCTCTGTTAAGAATTAAGTTCGCTAGAATAAAATAAAAAATCACCTTTGTAATCACGAATCAATGAGATCGCTTTGATTTGTTAAAATTTCAGCTATATAAGTAAGGAGGGGTAGGAATTTTGTTCCCCTTTAGGAGGGCCGCAAATGACCAATTCCCCAACGAAAGTCTTGATCCTCGGTGCCGGTAAAATTGGTACGACTGTCGGCGAAATGTTACGAGAGACCGAAGATTACGATGTCCAATTTGCCGATGCGCATGAAAAATCCTTTGCTTCGAGCCAGCATAATAATTTAAATCCGATATTATTGGACGTCACCGACGAGAAGGCGCTGCGCAAGGGTCTTGAAGGTCAGGATGCGGTGATTAGTACGCTGCCCTATTATCTCGATTTGCAAGTTGCGCAAGCTGCCGCTGATGTCGGGGTTAATTATTTTGACCCCACTGAAGACGTCATCACGGCTCGAAAAATTCGGGAAATGGCAGCAGGTGCGAGCTCCGCCTTTGTCCCTCAATGTGGTTTGGCACCCGGCTTCATTGCAATTGTCGCCCATCATCTGGTCAATCTCTATGAAGAGCCTCTGGACGTAAAAATGCGGGTCGGTGCGCTGCCGCAATATCCCGACAATGCCCTTAAGTATAATCTGACCTGGAGCCTTGATGGGCTCATTAACGAATATTGTAATCCTTGCGAGGTCATCCATGAGGGCGAAAGGCGGGAGGTCTTACCGCTCGAATCCCTGGAAGAAATTTCTCTCGATGGCGTACGTTATGAAGCCTTTTCGACTTCGGGAGGGATCGGCAGCTTGTGCGAATCTCTGGACGGTCGGGTGCGGAATTTGAATTACAAAACCATTCGCTATCCCGGCCACCGCGATATGATCAAACTGCTGGCCAATGATTTAAATCTTTGCTCCAGGCGAGATGTCTTTAAAGATGTTATCGAATACGGTGTCCCCCTGACCGAGCAAGATGTCGTGGTCATTTTTGTTACCGTCAAAGGCAATAAAGATGGCAAGCTTCATCAGGAATCCTATGCCAAGAAAATTTATGGCCGTGAAGATGGTCGCTGGAGTGCCATTCAATTAACGACGGCCACCGCACTTTGCGCCGTCGTTGATCTTCACCGGGAAGGTAAGATACCAAGGTCGGGCTTTGTAAAACAAGAAGATATAGATTTCGAAGATTTCATATCCAACCGATTTGGCAAAGTATACGCCTGAACTAATTTTTAAGTGCGGGAGAGTCAGATGGATTTAAAAAATGTAATTGCTGATCTTGGCTTAAATGAGGTGGATTTAACAGATGGCGATCTGTCGGTTCACTCGCCAATTAATGGCCTTGAATTTGCCCGTGTTCATCAAGATAGTCCTGAAACGGTTGAGCAAAAAATTACCGCAGCCAAAACAACCTTTGAGGTTTGGCGCATGATACCGCCACCCAAGCGCGGCGAACTTATTCGATTGTTAGGTGAAGAGCTGCGCACTCACAAGGAAGCGCTTGGAGAATTGGTGACGATCGAGTGCGGTAAAATTCTGCAAGAAGGTCTGGGTGAAGTCCAGGAAATGATCGATATTTGTGATTTTTCTGTCGGTCTTTCGCGCCAGCTCTATGGCCTGACCATTGCCTCCGAGCGTCCCGGCCACCGCATGATGGAAACTTGGCATCCACTGGGAGTTGTCGGCGTAATTTCAGCGTTTAATTTTCCAGTTGCCGTCTGGGCCTGGAATGCGGCATTGGCGATTACCTGCGGCAATCCCGTCATCTGGAAGCCGTCGGAGAAAACGCCGCTCACCGCATTGGCTTGTCAGAAATTGTTTCAGAACGCCGTCGCTAAGTTTGGTGAAGCACCGCCAGATTTGGCCCAGATCATTATTGGTGGTCCGGCGATTGGTGAGGCGTTGGTTGAAAATTCTAATGTTTCGCTGATCAGCGCGACCGGCAGCACCCGAATGGGCCAAATTGTTGGGCCTAAACTCGCCGCTCGATTTGGCCGATCATTGCTCGAGCTTGGCGGCAATAATGCGCTCGTTTTAACGCCTTCGGCTGATTTAGCTCTGGCTGAGAAAGCCATCTTATTCTCGAGCGTCGGTACCGCTGGGCAGCGCTGCACCTCGCTACGTCGCCTGATCGTCCATAAAGATATTAAGGAAGAAATTCTGGAACGCCTTATTCATGCTTATGGCTCAATTACTATCGGCAATCCGTTGGATGAAAAAATTCTCGTTGGCCCGTTGATTGATGGTGAGGCCGGGATTCACATGGAAGATATTTTGGCTAAAGCCGCTGAACAAGGCGGCAAGGTTCATGGTGGGGGACGGGTCTATGTCGACGGCTATCCTGATGCGTGCTACATGCAGCCTGCCATTGTCGACATGCCAACACAAAGCGAAATTGTTAAAGAAGAAACATTCGCGCCTATTCTTTATGTTTTGGAATATGAGGACTTCGAGGAAGCCCTTAAGCTTCACAATGATGTGCCGCAAGGCTTGGCGTCGAGCATCTTTACGACCGATTTGCGGGAAGCCGAGAAATTTCTTTCTGCCGCAGGCAGTGATTGCGGCATCGCCAACGTCAATATCGGCCCTTCCGGCGCTGAGATTGGCGGTGCTTTTGGCGGCGAGAAGCAAACCGGTGGTGGGCGAGAATCTGGCTCAGATGCTTGGAAAAACTACATGCGCCGGGCCACCAATACGATCAACTATTCGGATGATATCCCGCTGGCCCAGGGGATAAAATTCGGCCCTGCTGATTAGAAGAATATTTCTTCCTGATAACTGAAATATCTTCCCCTTTGGAAAACCTACGGGTAGATTGGGTTCATCTTAAATTGCAGCTGAATACATAATTAAAAATGTCTGATTTCCCAGAAACACTGTTAAATGGCTATAACGACTTTAAAAGTGGTCGTTTTGATCGCGAACGACAACGCTATCAAGTCCTAGCTGACCAGGGGCAAACACCAGAAACCATGGTTATTGCCTGCTGTGATTCCCGCGCTGCACCAGAAACCATTTTCGACTCGACACCTGGCGAGATGTTTGTTGTGCGCAATGTTGCCAATTTGGTGCCGCCTTACGAGCCTGACGGCACTTATCATGCGACGTCGGCGGCGCTTGAGTTCGCCGTTCAAAGTCTAAAAGTGAAACATATCGTCGTCTTGGGCCATGGGCGATGTGGTGGTATTCAGGCAGCGCTTAATGTTGATGCCGGGCCGCTTTCGCCGGGTGATTTTATCGGCAAGTGGATGGGGCTCTTGTCACCTGCTGCTGCTGCTGTTTCGTCCAGCGAACTTCCCAGTGCCGAAAAACAAACCGAGTTGGAACGCCGGTCAGTTCGTTATTCCTTGGAGAATCTTAGGACCTTCCCCTGCGTAAAAATATTGGAAGATAAAAACCGCCTAACTCTTCACGCCGCCTGGTTTGATATTGCGGATGGCGATCTATGGGTAATGGATCCAGATACCGGGGATTTCGCTCCGGTATCCCAATAAATCCTTTCCAAAAGGAATCGCAATATATAATCAAGGGCCGTCGGCCGTCGGAATAGCCGTTTAGATAGACGTTTTTTGTAAAAATTACGGCCAAAAGCGGACATTCTAGGTCGGAAGGCTACCTAAACCCGGCTGGGGTTTTGTCACTTTCGCAGTAAAATTACCTGGATTGCATCCTCAGCACTGCTGATTTCTCCGGTCAACAGACCCCAAATCAATTTTGAGCTGTTTATCGCCGTAACTTTCCTTGAAACTATTTTGCTTGCGTTGTGTCCGGGCAGTTTGATCATTAACGGCACTTTAGTGCTTTTTATACCATCCAGTTTTTCAGCCTCGCGCCATCGGTGATCGGCCGATATGATGACTGCGCTAGACTCCCATAAATTTGCTTTTTCAAGTGTCTCACGCATTGAAGAAAAAGCGAGGTCGGTAAGTTCGAGATTACCAAGATACCCGCTGGCCAGACCAGTAATTGTATCGAGGCTGTCTGAAAACTTATCCTTCAAATGGTCATATATGAACGGCCGGTGTGGTATGTTCCAATGCAGAATTATTAAATCATAACTGGGATCTGCCAGTACCCGGTTAACATTACCTTTGAAATTCTGATATACGTCCTCGCCCATAGTTCCCTGTATCGTCATGTGAGGTTCGCGCATTGCCCGATACACCAGTGGAACATGTTCGAACAATGAATTGAGAACATTTTTTATGCCCGCAAACAAATTGCGATGTTTTGCTGTCCAAAGATTCCCATTTTCAATGCATGAACTCAAGTATTTGGCAAAAAGGCGGCAATAGGCGTGCCCGCTTTGAGCCAATAGCGCTACATCCATTCCCTGGGATTTGGCTTTTTGAATAATTCCCTGTGACTCAGTCCAGAGCGCACGTTTGCCATCGCCAAAATTCAGCCGCAGGTTATCTTGTTGGGTGTAATCTGCGGTGCCAACATATTTCCCCTGGAACAAGGTCGGTATTGAATAAAGTGTGACATCGCCAGGTGGCTCAGCATTCGTTGCAACGATTGCTTCCGCTCTAAATCTATCTAATGCAGGCATTTCAACACTACTTGGCCGGTCAACAAAACCAACACGTTCATCGAGTTCATCGAAGATGATCCAAACCACCTGCTTTGGGGCAATTTTATTTTTAGCGGGCTGATTGGTGCCGGCGGCTGAATAGACGGTCATGTTTTCAGGTTGAAGCTTAATAAAGGCGATTGAGACATTTATGAGCGCCAGCAAAAAGAATACAGCCCCAATTCTCGTGAGCGGAATTAACATGTTAAAAAACAGGTGTCGCCAACGCCATGCGCCCAGAATAACGACTAGGCTTAAAATTAAGGTTATCCAAAAATATTCAAGGGCCACCGTCAAATTAGCCCAGGATAAAAAATAGATACGAATTCCATTGGCAAAAAACGCCAGGCTCAGCAGGCAGATGGTAAAAGCGATTTTTCCTAAAATAGGGTTGTCCATATGATTTCGAAAAACCAAGACCCAAAAAATTAAAGCGGTAAATAGAATTAGGAGAATTGCCGCCAGATAGTCTACATGAACAAAGCCAAACACATTGTGATACATGTGACCCATATAATTCTGATCTAATGGCGTTCCTATCCTCGCGAAAGCTGCCAGCCAGAAAGGTACCGTCAACAACATCGCCGCGCCCAAAGCCTCCGCCAAGGTTATCAAGTCCTTTTTAGGTAGGATCGCTTTCAATGTTATGTAACCTTATATTTTGAAAATAAATAAAGAATCCTTTGGCCAGGAATCACTTCAGTTTTGCGTTCAATTTTAAAATAAGATTTAGCTTGTTCCTCAAAAACCTGCTGGTTTAACCATCCGTATAAATCATCACGGCCGCGAGAAATTTTTTCAAAATTCTGGTCCGATGGATCTATATATTCCAAAAGCAGGTATTTTTTGGTTGTTTTGGCCAGTTGTTCAAAAAGGGCCGCCAAGGGAATACCGGAGGTCACAATGAGATGGTGCATAACGGCCAGTCCGATGACGACATCAAAATGATTGCTAAGCCGGGGCAAGAGCGCCCTACATTCTTCATTCATCCAACCCGTTGCAGGCGTTGGATCGGCAAAATTCGCCGTTAAAATTGACATGTCTGCCTTTTCCTGTGCTGCCCGCCGCCAAGCAATTCCAGCGACGGTTGGGTCTGCATCAAACGCAACGACTTGATGACCATGCGCTGATGCCATCAAACTATAGCTGCCGACATTGCAACCGATATCTAATATTCTGCTGTTGGAAAGAGAGCCCAGTACAGATGAAATAAATTGTTTCTTGGTTGTGACTTGATCCTCAGTGTAGAGCCAGGTTTGCTCATACTTTTGCCAATGCGAGGCAGCTGATTGCCGCGGAGCGACCTTAGCTAGAGCACGTTTGAGGCGCTTAAAAGATCGGCCCAATATAAATCGGGCCATTTCAGGGCTGCGAGCTATTGGGGTTTTGCGGGCCTGGCTGATAGTCTTCCGCTCGGCTTGAGCGCCGAGCCATACAGGTAAATTTACCCACCACAGAAAGGGGGGGAACATCCGCTGCATAATACCCGAAATCTTATAAACAAATTCTGGCGTGATTCCATCTTGGCCATTCAATAGAAGCTGGTTTGGCGGGATGCCGAATTTGTTCCAACAAAGGAGAGGGAGAATGAAATTCCTGATAAATTGAGCCTCGGCACGCCAGATTGGATCCAAAGGTTGGCGTTTCTCAATACTCAAAACATCTATAAAAGCCGGTTTGGCACCCCTAAACAAAATATTGTAGGGAGTCGCGTCTTTTAAACCATAGCCTTCTTGTAGAAAGTCCTGAGCCAACTCCAATGTCAAGTTAGCCGCCGCATGCAACATTTCTGCAGGCCATTCATGCGGGTAAGTAATAAAGGGAATCCTGTCATGTTGAGCAACGCCCAACCAGTTCCCCTCAAATTCACTAAGAATAATTTCGGCTTCGCGGCCTTGTAATAATTCCGTTCTAATAAGCTTGCCGTCGGCGATAAACTTTTCCGCTACGGGGCTCTCTGCTAGATCACCTAACTTCGTCAACCCCGTCCCGCGGAGTAACCTCAATATACGTTGACCGTCGTCTATAGTAATACCATCGGGATCGCGAAATGACTTGCTGACGAAATTTGACAATAAATCTCATTCGCCTCTAACGTCGCGATTGATATCATCCAGCGGATTTCGTTTAAATAATTTTTTAAAAGCTTGGCCAATTGATCGAATATAAAACAAAGCGCCGATGCCAATTGCCGCTAATGCCTGCAATGCGAGTGAGCCCGTTCCGGGGTCAATATAAGCATGAGCTGATTTGGTCAGTGCAAAACTTACCCCAATTGCTACGAACAAAAGTTTTAACGACTTTATTTGGATGTGACTTGCCCCACTCAAATTTAAAAGTTGTATATCCTGGCAATGCTCAACATGCCCGTTGGAGATACCTCCCTCTAATAACACATAGATAGAACCCTCTTCTATAGAAAAATGGATTGTTTTCCGTAGGTTGGTTCAGCGAAAGCTCATACCATTTTAGTGGGATGGCTTTGGTTCCTTCTCTGGTCAGGGTATTGGGTAGAGAAGGGCGACCTTAGCCTTTAACGCAAAAAAAAGGCCTGAAATTGATCAGGCCTTTTTATATTTTTTGCAAAGAGCGGCTTAGATGTATTTCGTATAGCCGCCGCAGACTTCAACAACGGTGCCGGTCTGGTAGCTGTTTTTTCCAGAAACCATCCAGGCAGCGGCATCGCCAATTTCCTGGGGCTCAGCCCAGCGGCCCAATAGGGTCATGCCGGAAACGCCGTCGCGGACCTGGTCGGCAGTGATGCCTTTCATTTTAGCCATGCCGTCGGCGCGAGGCCCCCAGCTTTCGGTGTTGGTGAAGCCTGGGCAGATTGTGTTGACGGTGATGTTGTCTGGTCCAAGCTCTGCTGCCATGATTTTAGCAAAGCCGTGAATGGCTGTGTTCGGGATTGTTGTCGTCAATGCACCCGGCATCAATTGTTTGCCAGTTACCCCGGAGACGTTCAAGACACGGCCCGCGCCGGATTTTTTGATGTGCGGTATGGCGTGCTTGGTGGTGTGCACGAAGGACATCAAATTGGTGTTGAGGATGGTATCCCAAAGGGCGTCATCAACGCTGTCGATGGTGCCAGGGATCATACCGCCAACATTGTTGACTAAGATATCCAGCCCGCCGAGCTCGGCAGCAGCTTTTTCGATGAACTCACCGCAGCCTGCTTCGGTAGAAAGATCGCAAATGATGCCGACGGCTTTGACGCCTTTGGCTTCCATATCAGCAACAGCTTGATCCAAGCGTTCCTGGTTCCGCGCTGAGAGGGCGACATTGCAGCCTTCGTCTGCCAGCGAGCTTGCGATCGCATAACCAATACCCTGGCTTGAGCCGGTAATGGCGGCGTTTTTTCCTTTAAGTCCTAAATCCATTTTATTTTCTCCTGAGTGAACCCAATAGGGCTTTTTCTGTAAGTTAATTTTCTAATTTAATCTCGGTTATCGACGCGCTTGTTAAAGGCGCGAATTTCAACGCTTTGCCAAATATCGGCAGCGACTAAAGGGTCGCCTTTGGTGAATTCTTCGATTGTTGAGCGGTCGGGGGCGTCTAAAACGTAGAGGCTGCCGACAACATTTTCCATCTCATCATCCATAAGAGGGCCGGACATGATGTTTTTAATCTCGGTCTGGGCACTTAAATACTCAACATGCCCCGGCATCGCCGCAGCACGCTTATCGGCTTGACCCGGCTTATCGATGCAAAAAATCGTAAATAGCATAAGTCGTCTCCTTGTCTCATTGGGGCGTTTTATTGGATCCCCCCTCCCTAACCCTCCCCCTCAAGGAGGGAGGGAATTATTGTAGCAACTCTTCAATTTCTTTCCCCCTCCCCCTTGAGGGGGGAGGGAGGGGTGGGGGTGCTGGCAAACGCACCTTCCCCAATATCTGCTCTCTCCTTATCTCACACCACCCGCAGCCGCCGCTGTGCGTTCGGCGACGCGTTCAATAAGATCATAGGTATCTTCGATGTAAGCTTGATCGATATTACGCGTGATAAAGACGATCCGCGTGCGTTTGTCGTCGCTTGGCCAGCTATCGAGCCAGTCCAATGAATGAAATATCTGTTGTGCGCCTTGAATAACGGCGGGCTGGTCTGGCCGTTCATGGACGTGGACGATGCCCTTAACCCTCAGCAAATCCGGCCCGGCTTCATTGGTGAGGCCTTCCAGGAACATGCTGAGCGTGTTGAGCGCAATCGGATTTTCGCGCACCATCACAAAAGATTTGATGCTCGGGTCATGGGCGTGGGTGGCTTCATCCGGTGTGTGCCCGTGTTCTTTATAATAGGCAAGTGCGGCTTCATCGGGCTCGGCGAGTATGCTGCCGGCTTGATCCGTGCTGGCTTGGTTCTCATAGGCATCGGATTGAAGCCAAGACTCGAAATCGACATTCTTTGTCGTCGGATCAAACAACCCGGTACCAAACAGATCGGATGGATCAGCATCTTCTGTTGTTGTTGCAATGATCGAGGCGGCAGGGTTTAAGACCCGCAGGCGCGTTTCTAGCTCTTTAATCTGGCTGTCATTCTCGACCAGATCGACCTTGGTAATAATAATCCGGTCGGCAATAGCCGCTTGTTTGACGCATTCCGGGAAGCGGTCCAGCGACGAAATGCCATTGACCGTATCAACCGTGGTCACCACGCCATCCAGTGCAAAGTGATTGAACACCATCGGATTGGTGAGAATGATCTGGAGAATGGGAGCAGGATCGGCGATGCCGGTGGTCTCGATAATCACGCGGTCAAAATGTGGGATTGTGCCAGCATTACGCTGAATATAGAGATCGCGGAAAGTGTCGATCAGATCGCCTTTGACCGAACAGCAAAGACAGCCATTGGCAAGCTGGATAATGTTCTCATCCGACCGCTCAACCAGATCATAATCGAGTCCGATCTCGCCGAACTCATTAACGATGACAGCAGCTTGCGCCATGTCGGGATGCTCAAGCAGATTGTTTAACAGCGTTGTTTTACCACTGCCCAAGAATCCCGTGATTAAGGTGACCCAGATCTTATCCATGTCGTCTCTCGTTTACGCGATTAATAAATCTCGCAGCCCGGTAGGCCACAGGAAATCAGATGATCGCTTGGGAAGTTGGTGATGATGTCGCAGCCATCTTCGGTAACGACGACTTCTTCCTCGATGCGGGCGGCACCTGATCCATCAGCAGCGCCTTTCCAGCACTCAACGGCAAAGACCATGCCTTTTTTGAGCTTGGTGCCTTGCTCCATGTAGCGCCGAGATATAATTGGGCGTTCCCAAAGGCTGAGGCCAATACCGTGGCCAAATTGCAGCAAGAAAGCTTCGTCTTCATTGGCATAGCCAAACTCTTCGGCTTTTGGCCAAGCTCTTGAAACATCATCCAAAAGCGCGCCGGGCTTAATGGCTTCCAAAGCCGCATTGACCCATTGCGAACATTGCTCATAAGCCTCTTTCTGCGCGTCGTTCGGAATGCCGCAAATGAAGGTGCGGTAATAGCAGGTGTGGTAGCCATTGAGGCTGTGCATGATATCCAAGAAAATCATGTCGCCGGGTTGGATCATCCGGTCCGAGAAGGTATGTGAATGAGGCGCACCCCGAGGACCGGCGACAGAATTCACACATTCAACGCGCTCAGATCCCATGGCATAAAGCTGATCATTGGCAATCGCGACCAGGTCGCTTTCCCGCGCACCCGGCCGGATTGCCTTGGCGATATCGAGATAGACACCATCGACCATGGCAGCAGCTTGTTTCAGAATTTCAATTTCTTCATCGGTTTTAATTTCGCGGGCATCCATCAAAGCCTGCTGACCATCGACTAATTCAATGCCTTCGGCTTCCAGCGCGCGCATCATGGGCAGTTCCATGACATCGATGCCAATCGGCTCTTTTTCGATGCCCATATCGATCAACTTTTCTTTGATCTGCTTGGCGAATACTTTCTCGATGCCGAGCTGCGGTGGGAGCGCGCCTTGCATGGTGGAGACCGGTGCGTCGACATTATTACCCAACCAAGGAGCGCTTTTACGCTTGGCTGGTGCTGCCGGATCCCAGAGGAAGGGGCTGCCTTCCTGGCCAAGTAGGCAATAACGGTCAAATTTATCGCGGCCCCATTCGCCGAGATGAGTGGAAGTGATATAGCGAACATTATCAAAGTTGAAACAAATGACGGCAGCCAGGCCAGCATCGGTGATGGCTTGGCGGGCGCGCTCAGTACGTTCGGTATTGAGTTTGCGGTAATCGACGCCGGCTTCCCAGTCTTTCGCCATCGTGCCCCAAGTGGCCGTTGAATGTGGTCGCGTATAAAACATTGTATTCTCCCTAATCTAATTCTTCATGGCTTGTTTTCTGAGAATAACGCCCCTGAAAACAATGTAAAACGTGAAAACAATTCCTAATGCCACTCAATTATTTAGCCATTTCATCTGGTGAAATATTAGTCTTATTTGGAGCTGAGTTACAGCCTTCTTAAGTCCCGCCAGTTGACAAAAATGCGTGTCTATGGAAATATCCTCGAAATCTATGCAAACGATTGCATAAAAATCGTCAGACGGCAAGTGGCGATTAGAGCAAAATTTTTAGGGAGATAATCTCTTGGCAAAAAAAGCGACAGCAAAGAAAAAAGCCCCGGCTTCGAAAGCCAAAAATAGAGCGGGGCTTAATGATGATATTGGTGAAGAAAATCGCCTTAGGATGTGGCAGCTCCAGCTTGAAGTACGTCATGTCGAGCAGCGTCTGCATGATTTGTTTTTTCAAAATCTGATTAAAGGCACGAGCCATTTGGCGCTTGGCCAAGAAGCGATTTCTGCTGGATTTGGCGCAGCGATGCGGCCTGATGATTATACCTTCTGTACCTATCGCGGACACGCCCATACGCTGGTGCGGGGTACGTCGATGACCGGCATGATCGGTGAACTCATGGGCAAAGAATGCGGCATGCTGAAAGGCAAAGGCGGCTCGATGCATTTGACCGATGTCTCGAAAGGCGCCATGGGCTCTTACGCCATTATCGGCGCGCATCTGCCGATCGCTGCCGGAGCAGCCTGGCAGGCGCAATACAACAATACGGGCCAGATTGCCGCCTGCTTCTTTGGCGATGGCACGACCAATATCGGTGCGTTCCACGAAGCCTTAAATTTCGCCGTCATCTGGAATTTGCCGGTGGTTTATGTCTGTGAAAACAATCTTTATATGGAATATACTCCGATCAGTGAAGTGACAGCCGTGGAACATCCGGCAGCCGATCGGGCAGGGGCCTATGGTCTGCCCTCCATTATTGTCGATGGTAACGACGCCGATGCCGTCTTTAGGGTCGCAACAGAAGCCTTTGATAAAGCGCGCTCTGGCGGCGGGCCGTCTTTGATTGAAGCAAAAACCTATCGCCACTCGGGTCATTCCCGAGCAGACCCCGGAACCTATCGCCCGGAAGGTGAGCTCGAAGAGTGGCTCAAGAAAGATCCGATCCCGATGTATCGTCAGCGTCTGCTGGATTTCGGCGTCAAAGAAGACGTTGTCAGCGGCATTGAAGACGCTGTCTTGCAGGCGGTTGATGAGGCAACCGAAGAAGCCAAGGCTTCACCCACACCCCCTATGGAATATGCCTATACAGATGTTTGGGCTGATGGAGGTTCATCATGGCGGAACTAACATATCGGGAAGCTGTTATTGAGGCGATCGCCCAGGAAATGCGCCGGGATGAACGCGTGGTTTTTTTGGGCGAAGATATTGCTAAAGCCGGCGGTGTGTTTAAAGCGACAGTGGGCTTATGGGAAGAGTTTGGTGATTTGCGGGTTCGCGATACACCGATCTCAGAGCAAGCCATCCTAGGCGCTGCCATGGGTGCGGCGATGACCGGACTCCGGCCGATTGCTGAGATTATGTTCTCAGATTTTTTGGCGGTTTGCTGGGATATTGTCACCAACCAGATTGCAAAATCCCGCTATATGACCGGCGGTCAGGTTGAAGTGCCGCTGGTTATCCGAACAGCCAATGGAGGCGGCGCGCGCTTTGGGGCGCAGCATTCGCAAGCAGTTGAAAACTGGGCGATGATGATCCCCGGCATTAAAGTTGTTGCTCCTTCGACACCAGCCGATGTTAAGGGGCTCTTGGCGGCGGCGATCCGTGATCCGGATCCGGTCCTGTTTTTTGAACAAAAATCGCTTTATGCCACCAAGGGCGAGGTACCGGACGGTGAACATGTTGACGAATTGGGCAAGGCCAAGGTCGTTCGCGAAGGCGATGACGTCACAATCTTGGCGTTGGGCTTAATGGTGCCACGTGCCATTGAAGCCGCCGAGCGCCTGCAAGCTGAGGCCGGTATTTCGGCAAGCGTTGTTGATATCAGAAGTCTCGTGCCGCTTGATACTCAGACCATTTTGGCGGAAGTAAAAAAGACCGCCCGCGTGGTTACCGTCGAGGAAAATCCAAGGCTGTGTGGCTGGGGCGCGGAGATCGCCTCGATCATTGCCGAAGAATGTTTCTATGATCTCGATATGCCAGTCGTGCGTATTACGACGCCGCATATTCCGCTGTCTTCTGCTGATGAGTTGGAGGACGAGATGATTCCTTCCGTTGATCGCATCTTTGAATCCGTCCGGCGGGAGGTCGATTAATGGATGTCATCATGCCGCAAATGGGTGAGACGGTCGCTGAAGGCACGCTGACGGTTTGGCACAAAAAAGTCGGCGATACGGTCTCATCGAGCGATGTCTTGTTTGAGATCGGCACCGATAAAGTCGAAATGGAAGTTCCGGCCTTGGCCGATGGTGTGTTGACGGAAATCCTGGTTGCCGAAGGCGATACCGTCGCTGTCGGCACGAAGCTTGCCGTCATTCAAGGTGAGGGGGAAGCCGCCCAACCGGCCGCTCCAAAACCCGAGGCATCACAGCCTGCCGCAATTTCGACGGCACCTCTTAAAGAGCGTCCAACACGCGATCGCTCGATGAAACTCTCGCCCGTGGTGCGCAAGCTTCTGGCTGAGAACAATCTCGCCCACACCGATATTGTCGGTACTGGCAGAGACGGCCGTATCAAGCGAGGCGATGTACTGGCTTATCTCAAAGCGCCAAATGCGGCACCAACGGCGCCATTTCCCGCCGAGGCACCGGGTGCTGTTTCTGGTGAAGGCATCACGGTTGTGCCGTTCAGCTATCGCCGCAAAATGACTGCTGAACACATGGTGCGGTCCAAATCGACGAGCCCGCATGTTCTGCAAGCTGTTGAAGTTGATTTCTCAGCCGTCAATAAAGCGCGCGCCAAGATCGGCCCTGACTGGAAAGCTCGCGAAGGTTATTCACTGACCTATTTGCCGTTCATTGCTAAAGCCGTTTGCTCGGCAATCAAGGAATTCCCGCACATTAATGCTCATATTGAGAAAGATCATTTGGTTGTGTTTGACCGGGTTAATCTGGCGATGGCGATTGATTTAAATTTCGAAGGTTTGGTTGCGCCGGTTATCCGGGATGCTGATCTCAAGGCCGTTACTGAAATTGCCCGCGCGACCAACGATCTGGCCAAACGCGCCCGCGCTGATGAATTGACACCAGATGAGTTTGCTAATGCGACTTACACAATCACCAACAATGGATCTTTTGGCACGCTGATCACAGCGCCAATCATCAATCAGCCGCAAGTGGCGATCCTCTCGACAGACGGCATCACCAAGCGGCCATTGGTCGTCGAGCAAGACGGTGAAGATATGATCGCCATCCGCCCGGTTGGTATCCTGGCCCAAAGCTTCGACCACCGCGCTATTGATGGCTCTTACTCAGGGGCTTTCATGCGCCGGGTGAAAGAAATCATCGAAGGTAAAAACTGGGTTGAGTCAGTAAGTTAAACCTTACTTCACCCGCCCGGTCGATGATCTTACGATCAAATCCGGTTTGAGCTTGATGGTGCGGGCGGGGATGTCGCGGTCATTTATTTTTTCTAACAATATACGCGCCGCCTCGGCGCCGACATTGATCAAAGGTGTGTGCACGGTGGTCAGCGGTGGATTGAATTTATCGGCGAAGGGCATGTCATCAAAGCCGACGACCGAGATATCTTTGCCGCATTTGATGCCGTCGGCTTCCAGCTCGTCATAGACGCCTAGTGCCAAAATATCGTTGCCGGTGTAGATGGCTGTAAATTTTTTACGGAGCGCCAGGAGTTTGCTGGTTGCATTACGGCCTTCCTCTTCCGAAAAAGAATCACAAAAGACAATGAGGTCTTTGTCTGCCTTAAGGCCGGCATTTTTCATGCCTGCCAGAAAGCCTTGGTAGCGCTCATAGCCGGTGGAGAAAAACTGCGGGCCGGCGATATAAGCGATTTTTTTATGTCCGAGTTGGGCGAGATGAGAGATCACCATATTGCCGCCGATATGCTCATCGCTAACGACCGAGCAAACATCGGCATCACTGGATGCCCGGACGGCCTGGACGAAGGGCGTGCCGTCACGGCGACACTCATCTATCAGGCTGTCTTTGCGTTTGGCCGTGGCAATAATGAGACCATCGACATGGCGCTCACGAAATTTTTCAGCCGTGCTTTTTTGTTTTTCTGGCAGGTTATATGTGTTGGCGACAATGACGCTGTAGCCATGGGCTTCCAGCATGTTATCAATGCCTTTGATGATCGGTGCAAAAGCGGGATTGGTGAGGTCCGGCACCATCACACCAACGGTGAAGCTTCGATTGGTTTTAAGGCTTTGCGCGAAGGCGTTGGGTCGGTAGCCCATCTCATCAACCGCGGCCAAAATTTTAGCCGCAATTTCTTCGGTGACCATTTTCCTGGTGTCAGGATTGAGCACACGCGACACCGTTGAGGAGTGAACCCCAACTTTATTGGCGACGTCTTTCAAAGTGATGCGTGTTTTGCTCATTGAACAACCTTAAATCCATACAAATTGCTTTTTCTTCTTAAAGCTGAATGCTATATTTTCTGCAATCGTTTGCATAAAACACCTTATATCAGGAAGGACCCCAAGATGGCAAATAATGACCTAACAGGAAAAACAATCGGCTGGATCGGCACCGGACGCATGGGATATGCGATGGCGGAACGCTTGCTAAAAGCTGGCGCAGACCTCTCTGCCTGGAACCGCACGAAATCGAAGGCGGAACCTTTGGCCGAACTGGGTGCGACGATTGTGGATAATCCAGCCGATTTGGCAGGCTGCGATATTGTTTTCACGATGGTTGGCGGACCGGCTGACTTCATCCAAGTGACCAAAGGCGAAAACGGCGTGCTGGCACAGGGCGACAAAGTACCCGGCCTGTTGATTGATTGTACGTCGATTTCAGAAGAGGCCTCGCATGAAGTGCGTGAGTTCGCGACATCTGTCGGCACCTCGATGCTTGATGCACCGGTCAGCGGTAATGCTAAAGTGGTGAAAGCCGGTAAGCTTAGTATCGTTGCTTCTGGTACCAAAGATGCCTTTGACGAAGCGCTGCCTTATCTCGAAGCGATTGCGATCGGTGTTAGCTATGTCGGAGAGGGTGAACTCGCCCGTATGGTTAAGATTTGCCACAATGTGTTTTTGGGCGTGGTTATTCAGTCTTTGGCTGAGATTACGGTCTTGGCTGAAAAAGGCGGTGTGCCGCGTCATGCCTTTATGGATTTCATCAATAAAAGCGTGATGGGCTCGATGTTCTCGACCTATAAAACGCCGTCTTTGGTTAATCTCGATTTTGCCCCGACCTTTACACCGCTTTTACTACGTAAAGATATGGAGCTCGGTCTGTCTGCAGCGCGTAAACTCGATGTGCCGATGCCGGTCGCCTCAATGACCCGCGAGATCATTCAAAACCTAATCGGCCAAGGCTATACCGATTGCGATTTCGCCGCCCTCATAGAAATGCAAGCGAAGAACTCCGGCTATGACATCAAATCCGAGGAACAAGATGTCGGAACAGGTCTATAGAATTTAGCCTATGGGCTTTGCGGTGAGGCGAAAATAATGTTGAGCAAGGCCTGACGTTTTTCGACTTTGACCGCATGAATGGCCCGATCGAGTGCATCACCCAGCTCGCTCGGGTCTTCTACTTTCTCCCCATAGCCGCCGTAGAGATCCATCATTTTGTCGAATTCCGGCGCGGGGTCGAGCGAGGTTAGCGGCATGTTGTTGCTTTTGGAGGCGTGACCATCCGGATACATGCCAAGGGTCGAGCGTTTCACCGCATTCCACAATGAGTTATTGAAGACCAGAAACAGCACCGGCAGATCATGATTTTTAGAGACATGATGGGCGGCGATTGGATTGCCGAACATGTAAGAACCATCACCAACGGCGGAGACGACAAATTTGTCTGGGCAAGCGAGCTTAGCGCCTAAGGCCGCGCCTGGCCCCCAGCCAAGACCACCGGCATTCGGCGTGCCGAAATAAGTGTGCGGCTCGGGCCGGTTCATGAAGGGCAGCAGCAAGGGGTAGTCATTAAAGATCAAGCTGTCATCATCCAGTCGTTCGCTCAGCAGATTACTGGCCCAGCCGGGATGAATGGGCGCCTGGTTTTTGATTTTCTCTAGAATACCGGCAACGCGCGCGCGTTGTTCGTCTTTAAGGCCCCCCAGACGCGCCCGTCGGCTATCGGTGGCGGCACCATTACGCCCGTCAATGGCATCAGAAAGTGCTGATAGGCCCAGGCTCAGATCCGACGTGATGCAGAGATCACGTGGGAAGCCCCGGATCGGATATGATTGGAACAAAGGATCAGTGGCCATTTGGATGACTTTGGCATCCTTGGGTGGCTCGCCGGTAAAGGGAGGTAGCCACGGCACATCGGTATCAAGTGTCAGCACGACATCGGCTTCTTCAAGCAGCGGCTTCACATCCATGGCGAAGTTCATGTCATGATCGCCGGGCATGGCATTGTAGACCGGACGGAACTCGGCAACCGGAATAGCATAGTCTTGGGCGAGTTTGGCCAAAGCCTCAGCATCCGGCGTATAACGTCCGCCTGTTCTGGTCAAAATCAATGGCCGCTCAGCATTGGCGAGCAATTCACCAGCCTGATCGATGGCATTGGTATCCGGTGCGGCCGGCGTTGGTTTAGCTTTCCGGGGCGGGCTTTCATATTCGATATCTTTGATTTCGGAGCCTAAAATTTCTCGTGGCAAGGAGAGATAGACCGGCCCTTTTGGCACCGCGTCCGCAACTTCCAGGGCCCGGTCGACGACGGTTTCGGATTGTTGACCGTTGCGGAGCTCGTAATCCCATTTGACGGATTCGCGCACCATGCTGGCCTGGTCAAACATCTCCTGAGCCCAGTGAATACTGCCGGAACGAGCGCCTGGCAGTTCGTGTTCGGTCAAGGGTGTGCGTCCCGCCGTCATGAGCACGGGGACATTGTCTTTGGCAGCATTAATGATGCCACAGATTGCGTTGGCCGTGCCCACATTGACATGCACCATGACGGCTTGCATGCGGCCAGAGGCCAGGTAATAGCCAAGTGCCATGCTGATGGCGACGTTTTCATGCGCAACCGCGACGGGCTTCGGCAGTTCGTCATCGCTGCCTTCGTTTTTGGCATAACTTTCGATGATCGGCGCGAAATCGGTACCGGGATTAGCAAAGAGATAATCAATGCCGCGGTCCGCGAGGAGGCGCAAATAGAGGTCAGCCGTGGTCCCTGATTTTAATTTTTTAGTCGCCATATGGCTTTCTCCTACAGACCAAACAAGCGTTCGGCGTTTTTGCCTCTTACTTTTGCTGAGACGTCTGGGGCCAGGGCATCAACCCGTGCCAGATTCCCCTTCATATCGCCGACATTGTGTGGATAGTCAGAGCCGTAAAGCAGTCGGTCAGACCCTGAAACATGCAGGCAAAGCTCAAGCGCTTCTTGCGTGTATGCGAGGCTATCGAAATAGAGGTTTTCACAATAGGTGCTGGGATGCTCTGAAATGACTTCGCGGCAGGGCGGCATATTATCGAAGGCTGTATCGAGGCGTCCGACCAAATAAGGCAAAGCGCCACCGGCATGGCAGGCAATAATCTTGAGCTTTTGGAAGCGATCGAAAAAGCCGTCAAAAATCATCCGCGAAATGGCGAGGGTGGTGTCGAACATAAAGCCGACGGAGAAGGCGAGGTTATATTTTCCCATATCCATTTCACCAATGCCGGGAGGGGCACCAGGGTGAACCAGAACCGGCAATTCGCGTTTATCGATGGCTTCCCAGATCGATGTAAATAGCGGATTGGTTAGCGACATGCCGGTGACGCTCGCCGAAACAAAGACGCCAACCGCACCCTTTTCGCAAGCGCGCTCCAGCTCGGCGATCGCTTTCTCCGGATATTGCCAGGGAATTGTAGCAAAGAAGCGGATGCGGTCAGGATAGGTCGATTGCTGCTCGGCCATATCATCATTCATCATCTGGGCGGTTGAAACACTGATCTCTTCGCCGCCCCAATAAACGCTTGGACAAGTGAGCGATACAATGGCGAGATCGACCCCAGCGGCATCCATGTCCTTAATGCGTTGGGCGTAGTCGAACATGGGGTCCATCAAAGTCATGAAAGGCGCGTCGTCACAATGGATCACGCGCTGACCACCAAGTTCTTTTACTGTATAGCCTCCGCCGTGCTCCAATATTGTGGCGAGCCAGCGATCGTTAAGCATATGTGTGTGGACGTCAATGACAGCGGACATGTTTGTCTCCCAACAAAAATAAATTTTCTCTTGGGAGAGAGTATGCCGTTCGCCAATCGGGTCTGTAAATCTATAGCTGCTAACCTGAGTGGCAATATTCCACTATTTGGAACGCTCCGGAAATTGGAACGTTTTAGGCCGCTCTTACCGCAACTTCCATTTTGCCGATTTTTTCGATCTCCGCCGTCATGATGTCGCCGGGCTCAACCGGGCCGACACCTTCAGGCGTTCCAGTCATAATGATATCGCCGGGATAAACAGTGTAGCGGGTTGTGGTATATTCAATGCATTGCTGGACATTATAGACGAGTTGGTCAGTGTTGGAGCTTTGACGTTCCTCGCCATTAACCGAGATATTCAAATCCAGACTATTGGGATCTTCAATCTCGTCTTTGGTCACCATCCAGGGGCCGAGGACAGAATAGCTGTCGGAGGATTTTCGGAAGCTCTGCAATTCCTTGCCGCGGGTTGTCATATCGAGACCGATGGCATAGCCGGCAACATGGTCGAGCGCATTCTCGGCCGTGATATTGGTTCCTGCTTTGCCGATAATGACGGCAAGCTCGACCTCGTGGTCATTGCGATTTTCAACAAAGCGGAGCGCAACGCCTTCGCTGGCACCGACCAAAGATGAGTTGGACTTCAAAAACATGCCCCAATCCCAAATATTAGTTATCGGACGCTGGGAGACGATGCCGTCATCGACATTGCTTTCATCGATATGCTTTTGATAATTGATCGGCGCACCGACGATGTTCATGGGGTTAGCGACCAGGCTCAATAGTTTAACCTCAGAAAGCGGCTTGGCAGGGGCTGTATCCCGAATGTCTTTGATGACGGCCATGACGGCATCGAGATTAGCGATCAGCTGGTCACCGTGCGGGTAGGGCCAGTTGAGGCTCGGCAGAACGACCAAGGCTTGACTGACATTTAAAACCGACTCCCCTTGAATTAATCCCAATTGGTCATCATCAAAACGACAAAGCTTCATAATTAAAGTCCTTTAGTAGGCGCTGAGGTCAACTTCCGGTAAGCTTAAGCCAAGCTTGCTGACAATTGCATCGGCGCGTTTCACATAATTAGCCCGCATTTCCTCATTGGTGCATTTTTTGATGCCCCATTTGCGGTAAATTTCATTATTCTTGGAACCCGACCGGCCAAAGAAAGACGGCAAAAGGGGGAAGATCGTATTGATATGTTCTTGAATGAGTTCCTTGCCACCGTCACGCTCACAGATATCTGTCGTAAAGTTCTCGCCAAATTCAGCATGAAAATGTTCTTCCGGCATGGTCATGCGGGCGAGGTTGCGAAGCGGGTGGAAAGAGCATTGGACCAGATCTTCGACTTGAATAATTTCCGCCAGATCGCCCAGCATTTTAATCACGCAGAATTCTTCCCATGTGGTCATATTATAGCCCATGATGCTGAGCGGTGATTTTTCGGTTTGATCCGGCAGCATAAGGGATTCTTCGATGCCCATTTCCCGGCCAAGCTCGAAAAAGCGATAATGATGGCCGTATTCTTCCATCACGACCCGGCAGACCTGCCATTTGGCATAGGGGTCGGGTGCCATAGATATTGCGGGTTCATCATATACGCGAGAGCCATATAACTCGTTGATCGCGTGGCTGATGACAATTTTGCGGCAGGCTTCCTTAAACTCTTCCGGCTCATTCCGCCATTGTTCGATGGTTTCAATCTGTTTGAGTTCTGACATGACAATTCACTCTCTTTCTTAAACAATAGGTTCGGTATTGAATGCTTCTAGGTCGGTTTCAAGTGGGGTGAATTGTTCCCTGAAATTATTATCGACGGCTTTTGCCAGTTCTTCATTGGACCAATCTTTGTCGGCTTGGGTAATCGTTTCAATTGGGCGGGGTTGATTAAACAAAAAGACCTCGCGGCCTCTAACGCCAAAAACCTGCCCGGTCACATCTAGGGCTTCTGGTGAGCACAAATAGGATGTAAAATTCGCGACATGATCGGGCGAGACCCGCATGGCGCGGGCTTTATATTCTGCTTGTTCGTCATTGGCCGGCTCGATGATATCGGTGACCCGGCTATGGGCAAAGGGCGCGATATAATTGCAGGTGACGTTGGAGCGCACCATCTCAAGCGCCGTGATTCGCATCAAGCCAAAAAGTCCCGCCTTGGCGCTGGCATAATTGGCCTGGCCAAAATTACCGTAAAGACCGGCAGTAGAGCCGATATTCATGATGCGTCCCCAGTCGTAAGCCTCACCTGACCCTCGATTGTCTTTAAATTGCTGCCGTAACACGGGCGTTGTGGCGCGAATGAGATAAAACGCTGCTGAGAGATTGGTTTCAATCACCGCATCCCAGTCTTCCGTACTACCTTTGAAGACCAAACCATCGCGTAAAATAGCGGCACAATTGACGATGATATCGACACCGCCAAATTCAGCAGTCGTGGTTTCAACCATTTCTTGGGCAGTTTCGGGCGAGGCGACACTTTTGGTATAGGCTAAGGCAGGTCCTGGAAGTGCGGCAGCGGCAGTCTCTGCGATAGCGGCATCTTCGTTCGAGCCATCCACATCGCCGCCATTGTCAGCAACTATAATTGCCGCGCCCTGGGCTGACAGGTTTTCGGCAATCGAGCGACCAACACCCCGACCGCCGCCAGTTATAATCGCGACGCGACCTTCTAGCGTTTTATCTGTCACGCGTTTTCCTCCAACTTCTTTTTATCCGCTTCTGTGTAGAACGCGTCAGCATGGCAATCACTTGGGCCTATGCCAAGTCCTTTAAGTTTCTCAGCCGTTGTTTCAACCATGATCGGTGGTCCAGCAAGATAAGCTTTGTAGCCGTCTAAATCGGAAAAGTCTTCGGCAATAGCATCGGCCAAAAATCCTGTCCGCCGTTTGGACTCGCCGCCCGGCTCGGAAAGCACGGTGACAAAACTGAAATTGTCGTGGCTGGCGGCCAGTTCGTTGAAATAATCTTCCAAATAAAGATCACGTTCATCCCTGACGCCAAAGTAAAGTGTAATCGGTTGGCCAGCATCGGTCGCAAAAGCACGATCTAAAATTGATTTGATTGGAGCCAGGCCGGTACCGCCTGCGGCCAGAATGATCGGGCCGCGATGATTCTCACGGAAATAGGCTGTGCCATTGGGGCCATTAACCTGGACGGTGTCGCCAAGTTTTAAAATATCCTGCACAAACGGCGTAACAGCACCTCCGGGTACCAGGCGAATGTGGAACTCTAGTTCGTCCGCGCCGGGCTGGCTCGCCATGGAAAAGTCGCGGGGTGGTAGGTCTACAAAGGTAGCCGAGCCAAATTGCCCGGCGGAAAAATCGTAAGGACCGCCGGAGAGGATTTTTAGGCGAACAATTTTGATGTCATGGGTCGCTTGTTCGAGCCCAATGACTTCACAATCGAGTTGGCGGCTGGCGTGGACCACAGCTTCATCGTCATCAATCATGCTGATTTCGCAATCCGACCATGGTACGGAGCGACACGGTAGAATCAGGCCGCGGGCCTTCTCTTCACCGCTCAAGGCATATTCCGAATAAGGCGACATCTCAACGTCGCCCGAATGGAGAATGGATTTACAGGCACCGCAATTGCCAGACCGGCAACCATGCGGGTAATCGACGCCCAGATCCAAGGCAGATTCCAAAATGGTCTTTCCCATCGGAACCTCAACAACCGCATCTTTCTCTCTAATCGTGACCTGATATTTCATTTTAAAAGAGATCCGCCCAAACTTAGTAAACCTATTATTGTATTTTAAGCCTTTTATCTCTTATGCTTATCGGACATTACTATTGAAGTCCAGATGAACGTTCGGTATACGAACAAAAAACAAAACTAAAAAGCCTATCAGGGAAATAAGGAACATAAAAATGTTGATTGGGGATTTGCTAACGCGCTCGGCGGAGCGACATCCGGATAAACTTGCCATTGTTTTAGGCGACCAGAAGGTGAGTTACCAAGGGCTCAATCAAGCTGCAAATCGCATTGCGAACGCTTTGATTGATCAAGGTCTGACAAAGGGCAAAAACATCGCGATCTTTTCCGCCAACCAATTTGACTACCCCGCAATATATTTCGGTGCGGCGAAATCCGGCGGTATTTTGGCCCATTTATCGGCGCGCTTTAGTTCCGATGAGCTTATGCATGTCATCAATAAAACCGACATCGGTACCGTCTTTGTTCATATTGACTTGCTGGATGTGTTGCTAAGTGTCCGGGGTAACACGCCAGAGCTATCTCGCATTATTGTTTTCGGCGGAGAGGCGCCGGACGGTGACGGCCCGGAAAGTTTGGAAAATTTGGCGAGTTTTATCGGTGATGCATCGCCCGAAGAGCCAAATATTGAAATAGCTGAGACGGATGCATTTGCGATCACATATACCGGCGGTACAACCGGATTTCCAAAAGGGGTGGTGGTCAACCATGCGTCCCGCATCATCGGCTGCGTGCGTGCTGAGCGTGAATTCGATATGCGCCCCGAAGATGTTATGTGTTGCTCGACACCGCTTTTCCATATTGCGGGGCTGTTTGTGTGGTTTCAGACCAGCATTAAAATCGGTTGCACCTGTATATTGATGCCGGCCTGGGATGCGGATGTATTTATTGATCTCGTTGAAAATAAGGGCGTAACCGGCGCCTTCTTGGTGCCGACACAGATCAACAGCGTGATCAGTCACCCAGAGTTTACGACCGAGCGCGTTAAAAACTGGCGCTATTGCAATTTTGGAGGATCGCCGACTTCGGTGACCCAGCTTGAGGGGATGTTGGAGACTCTGCCGGATGTTGTGTGGCAGGAACAATATGGTCAGTCCGAATCCGGCAATTTGACCGTGCGCCCGCCGGAATTCAATCTAAGTAAATCTGACAGCATTGGTCGCGCCTATAGTGATTTGGATTTGGCCATTTTTGACCGGGAAGATAATCCATTACCTGTTGGGGAGACGGGTGAGATCGTCACCAAAGGCGTTCATAATATGATGGAATATTACAAAGATCCGCATCAGACCGAGGATGTTTTTACCGCAGACGGTTGGCTGAAAACCGGCGATGTCGGCTATCTCGATGAAGATGGGTTTTTATTTCTGGTAGATCGCTCCAAAGACATGATCATTTCAGGCGGCGAAAATATCTATCCGACCGAAATCGAAAATGCGCTCTATACCCACCCTGCGGTGAACGAATGCGCCGTTTTTGGTATTCCGGATGATCATTGGGGCGAATTGCCGGCAGCTCACGTGGTGCTTGAGTCGGGAGAACCTGTTTTGGAACAAGAGCTAATCGACTACTGTGCAACTAAAATCGCCCGCCACAAACGACCTCGCTTGGTTAAATTTGTTGAGTCTTTGCCAAAAACAGCGGTCGGAAAAATTCAGAAAAATGAGATCAGAGCCGCCTATTGGACGGATCGCAACCGTGTAATTTAAGCTAATTCTACATACTGAAATATGCAGCATTATACTGAAATATGTTGAGCATTGATAATCGACGCGTTTGGAGCGAACTTTAAATCAACAGTTAGTGATGGTTTAGATAGTTTTAAACGAGGTTCCCCATGAACGTAATTAGTCTCCGCAAGAAAAGACCCCAGCATCAAAGCACCGCAGGCATGCGCCGCGCAATTCAAAAAATGAACGGCTCGCTAGAAAAGCAGCGCGCTTCGGTTGGCGTATATCGCCACTCGATCGCTGAGTTGAAAGAAGTCATGATTGAGATGAGGGAGCATATGCTGGCCTTTAATCATAATCTGGGAGAAATCCATATTTCAAAACTTGGCAGCGAGTCGCGGAAACTTAGTAAGATTTTAGCCAACGCCGTCACTTAAAATTCGTTTTGCGAATTATAAGTGAGCGAGTGGCAACCGGCTGCTCTTGCGGACATTTTCCATGACAATGTAGGATTTTACATTCCCAACCATCGGCAGCGGCATTAGGCGATGCATCATGAAATTCGAAAATTCTGCCAAATTTGGCATTGAAACCCGCAAGATATAATCAGCGTCGCCAGTAACCGAATAACATTCCTGAATTTCCTCGATCGGCTCGATTGCATCGACGAAGGCTTTCACCCGGTTTTCTTCGTGCGTGCCAAGCGTAACATGAACGAATGCGTTGATGTCCAAGCCAACCCGAGCGGCATCAATTTCAGCTGAATACCCTTTAATGATATTTGCTTCTTCCAGCCGTTTAACCCGGCGGTGACACTGCGACGCCGAGAGGTGGGCGGTCTCGGCAATTTCCGCGTTCGATGCCCGGGCATTGCCTTGCAGGTGATTGAGAATTTTTATATCGGCTGCATCAAGTTCCATAATATGCAATAAATTCCTTTATTTGACGAGTATATGAAAAAATTTTGCACAATAATGGATAAATTCGCGATAAATGCAAATTAATTTCACCCTAAATGACTTATTCTGTTCATAACAATCACCTTTAAAAAAGGTCTCAGAACAGACATGACGAATGATTTTAATATCCCCTATACCCGTTACGTTGATCCAGAGGGGGTGGCAATATCCGAGCTCCCTGAGTTTGCCAAAGACACCTCCCGACTTATTGAACTTTACCGCCATATGACAGTTGCTAGGCGGTTCGATACCAAAGCAATTGCGCTTCAAAGGACAGGACGTATTCCAACCTTTCCGCCAGCCCTTGGCCAAGAGGCAACTCATGTCGGGCTAGCCGCTGCCATGGCCGTCGAGGATGTGCTGCTGCCGACTTACCGCGATGCGTCGGCAATGTTGGTGCGAGGCGTGACCCTAGAAGAATTATTTTTTATCATGGGCGGCGATGAGCGTGGCTTTGATTATGCCGGCCCGGTCCATGATTTCCCCCAAGCAACACCGATAGCTACCCAGACGGCGCATGCGGCGGGCGTTGCCTATGCGATGAAGCTACGGGGTGAAAAAAATGTTGCAGTGACGATCATTGGCGATGGTGGGTCTTCCAAGGGAGATTTTTATGAAGCGATGAATTTCGCGGGTGTTTGGGAAGCGCCTGTTGTCTTTGTCGTGATTAATAATGGCTGGGCGATCTCATTGCCGAGGGAAAAGCAATCAGCCGCCGAGACTCTGGCCCAAAAAGGCATCGCTGCCGGCATTCCCGGCGAGCAGGTTGATGGCAATGACGTAATCGCGGTAACGGAGGTTGTTGGGCGAGCGCTGGAGCGGGCCAGAAAGGGGGAGGGGCCGAGCGTCATTGAAGCTTTGACCTATCGTCTGACCGATCATTCGACAGCTGATGATGCCAATCGCTACCGCGACGCCGATGAGGTCAGCGAGCATTGGAAAGCCGAGCCGCTGTTGCGGATGCGGAATTATTTAACGGCCCAAGAATTATGGTCGAAAGAAGACGAAGAAAGCCTGCTGGTGGAGGTCGATGCCGAGATCAACGCAGCGGTAGATAAATTTGATCAATCAGATCCGCAGCCACCGGAATCGATGTTTGATTACCTCTATGCCGAGGTGCCTGCCGACCTGGCGGAGCAACGCCAAGATGCTATGGCGAGACATGCTTCTAAAGGAGGTGCCCATGGCTGAGGTAACAATGGTGCAAGCCGTGACCCAGGCCATTGGTCGCGCCCTCGAAGACGATGAAAACGTTGTATTAATGGGCGAAGACGTTGGGCTCAATGGTGGTGTTTTTCGGGCGACTGAAGGTCTGCAACAACGCTTTGGCTCCGCCCGGGTCATTGATACACCTTTGGCAGAGGCCGGTATTGCCGGCACGGCCATCGGCATGGCCGCCGCCGGGCTCAAACCGATTGCTGAGTTTCAGTTTATGGGATTTATCTATTCAGCCCTTGATCAGATCATCAGCCACGCCGCCCGCATGCGGAACCGAACACGGGGCAGGTTGAGTTGTCCGATGGTAATCCGCGCCCCTTATGGCGGCGGTATCCACGGGCCGGAACATCATTCAGAAAGTATGGAAGCCTTGTTTGCCCATATGCCCGGCTTGCGGGTGGTTATTCCATCTTCGCCGGTCCGGGCTTACGGGCTTTTATTGGCGGCTATTCAAAATCCCGATCCGGTGCTGTTTCTTGAGCCCAAGCGGATTTACCGTACGGTCAAACAGGATGTTCCGGATGACGGCGTTGCCCTGCCACTCGATCTTTGTTTCACGATCCGTGAAGGCAGCGACATCACCCTGGTAACCTGGGGCGCTATGGTACAAGAGACGCTGTCCGCTGCTGATAAGCTCAGCGAGCTTGGTATCGAAGCGGAAGTGATCGATGTCGCAACGCTTACGCCGCTTGATATGGATACAATATTGACTTCTGTCGAGAAGACCGGGCGGTGCGTCATTATCCATGAGGCCCCCTATACTGGTGGCTTTGGGGCTGAAATTGCGGCGCGCTTGGCTGAGAAAGGCTTGCTTCATCTACTGTCGCCTGTGCTCCGTGTTACCGGTTATGACACCATCATGCCAACGCCTCGGACAGAGCATTATTATTATGTCACGGAAGAAAAAATTATCGAGGCTGCCCGCAAAACGGTTGCGTTCCCGGAAACGCCGGAAGACCTCACCCCTCATCAAACAAATGTAGCTTAAGGAATATCAAATGAAAGATTTTAACTTGCCCGATCTCGGTGAAGGTTTGCAAGAAGCAGAGATTGTTGCTTGGCATGTTACCGAGGGCGATAACGTCGTCACCGATCAGCCCTTGGTTTCGGTTGAGACCGATAAGGCGGTCGTTGAAGTGCCGTCACCCTATTCAGGGAAAATCGCCAAGCTGCATGGTGAAGAAGGCGACATGGTCGAAGTCGACACGCCTTTGGTGAGTTTCGATGAGGGTGAAGCCAAGGATGCTGGCTCAGTGGTGGGTGATGTCCAGCCCAAAGGCGACGTCAAAGTTGAAGAAGCAGCGGTTGAGGCGTCAGGCCCAGCTGTCAACAAAGCCGGCAAAGCGACGCCGGCGGTTCGGGCGCTGGCACAAAAAATGGGTGTTGATCTCGCCATGGTGACAGCGACTGGGCAGGGCAATGTCATCACCGCTGCCGATGTTGAAACGGCGGCGGCAGATATTGCTGGCGCTGAACCACTCAAACCTCTCCGTGGAGTCAGGCGCGCCATGGCGCGGCGGATGGCGCAGGCAAGTTCCGAAGTGGCGCCGGCCACCATTATGGAAGATGCCGATCTGCAAGACTGGGCAGAAGGACAGGATATTTCCATGCGCCTGATACGTGCCATGACCAAAGGCTGTGAGGCTGAGCCGATGCTCAATGCCTGGTATGATGCGCAAGAAAACGGCCTGCGTATCCACAATAAAATTGATCTCGGTATCGCGGTGAATACAGATGCCGGACTGTTCGTGCCGGTGCTGCACGATGTTGGCAATCGCTCATCTGAAGAATTGCGGGAGGGCTTTAACGCTTTGCGCGAAGCGGTTGAGGCCAGAACTGTACCCGCCGAAGAACTGCGCGGTGCGACCATCACGCTGACCAATGGCGGACCGCTTCTGGGCAAATATACCACCCCCATCGTCTCACCGCCGCAAGTTGCCATTTTAGGCGTCTGCCGGGCCAGGGACGAGGTGGTCGCTCATGAAGGCGAAATCGCCATCCGCCGCCGCATGCCACTCTCCCTCACCTTCGACCACCGCGCCGTCACGGGCGCCGAAGCATCGATCTTCCTAAAGGCTGTGATTGAGGATTTAGCCCAGGCGAACTGAGTGTCGGGGGAGCAATTGCATTTTGCTTGATTTGACGCTTTGGGTCTAAAATTTAAGGAATGTCCGCTATCGGGCGAAAAACGGGCACTAAATTAATTCAGTCTAATGTCCGCTATTAGCCAGAAGCGGACATTAGCTTTATGTCCAAATAGTCACCGGCTGAAGATTATTGGTCAAATACCTTTTTTTCAACTTCTAGGAATGTTTTTAGGTAGTATAATTTATTGCCTTCATTCAATGGGCTAGGAAAGCGAATAATTGGGGAAGAGGTAATTGTTTAATAGCCAATTAAAACTAAGCCAGGGCGATAAGTGACCGTGGATATATTAACGTCTACAAATTATTTTCTTATCTCATTGGCCAGGGTTGCAGATGTAAATGGCCTGGACACAATTCGACTGTTGCAGAAGACCGATATTAACCCAGCCCTACTCAGGCAACCTGGTCTACGGGTCAATACAAAAAAATTGGCCCATTTCGTTTGGTTACTCAGCAATGAACTGAAAGACGAATCCTTAGGGCAATGTAGGTCTCCTAATCCCCCCGGTACTTTTTATACGATGGGAGAGCTTGCGGTTCATCAGCCAAATTTGCAACAAGCGATGAACCGCGGGGTGCGTTTTCATCAACAGGTGGTCGATGGCTATTCTATCAATCTTGTCGTCGACGAGAAAACTGCAACAATTAGAATTCACCAACCGAGATTGGACTTGGATCCAGACCATCTTTTGACTGATTTAGTTCTGCTTGCCTTGCATCGGTTTTATTCTTGGCTGATCGGCGACAACATCACTCTTTCTTCAGTGTTTTTTGCTTACTCCCGCCCGCCGCATGCTGACGAATACCGACTACTTTTTCCCTGTGAACGAAAATTCAGTCAGTCTTATAGCGGTTTTAGTTTCCCCGCATTGTATTTGAACAAACCTGTCATCCAAAACCCTGATAAACTCAAAGCATTCATGTATGAATGCCCATTAAAAATATTCATGCGCCCACAGAGTGACCGAAGTATATCAACCCAGGTTCAAGAGGAAATCCAACATAATCTGAATAACGGTGGTCCGTCGTTAAGTTTTGTGTCAACTGAGTTGGGCTTAAGTAATCGCACACTTCGGCGAAAATTAGCCAACGAAGGCACCGCTTTTCAAGCTCTGAAGGACACAATGCGCCGGGACCTCGCTGTTTATTATCTCTCTCAAAAGTCTCTATCCGTCAGTGATGTCGCGGAAAAACTCGGCTTTTCTGAGCCTGGCGTTTTTGTAAGAGCTTTTAAAAAATGGGATGGCGTTACCCCTGGTGCGTATAAAAAATAATTCAATTGAGCCGAATTCTTTTTTGTAACCTCATAAATTTGTCGCGTAAAATTGGCCGTTTTTGCCAATTTAATAGTCTGAAACCACCACTGCCTTTCACCCAATATT
>Ga0233428_1001034_pt1 | contig 32317 bp, 29 predicted proteins | sample SI_118_April2016_4_FD_179890 | JGI IMG/M metagenome (GOLD analysis project Ga0233428, IMG submission 179890) | Seawater microbial communities from Saanich Inlet, British Columbia, Canada - SI_118_April2016_120_MG | ecosystem: Environmental > Aquatic > Marine > Inlet | place: Canada: British... | reverse complement strand
GGGCCTTTATCAGAAACCGCGATGTGGACCTCGTGATCCCCGGAGGTTACATCAATTTCGACATGGCCATTTTCGGGTGAGAATTTTGCGGCATTCGAGATCAAATTCGTAACCGCCTGAGTGATACGATCACTGTCGGCCAATATTTTCGTTTGTGGCGAGAAATTATTTAGTTTCAGCGTCACCTTATTGCTTTTGGCAAATCCTTCATTTTCCGCAACGATGCGCGTCATCAGAGGAGCCAGTTCAAGCACCTCCATGTTAAACTCCATCTTGCCGACTTCAATTTTTTCAATATCAAGAATATCATTGATTAAGCGAACCAGACGGTCGCTGTTGTTGTAGGCAATATTGACCATGTCTTTTACGCCATCAGATAAAGTCCCCGTGACGCCAGAGACGATTAACCCCAGCGAGCCCTTTATCGAGGTGAGAGGCGTGCGTAGTTCATGACTAACGGTCGAAATAAATTCATTTTTCATGCTTTCGATTTTTTTGCGCTCAAACACCCGGCCGATTTGAGTGCCGATATGAGTTAAAGACTGCATCAAAGTCTCATCGGGCTCGAAATCACCAATATAGAAAAACTCCAAAATGGCGACGACATCCTTGCCGATCATAACCGGCAGGCCGATGACCGATTTCAAGCCCAGTTTTTCACCTTCAATTCGTCGCAAAGTTTTCTTGGCAGGATTATTGCCGCTGATCCAGAACGGCTCCTTCTTGATTAGGACATTCCATGGTAAGCCGACATTTGTGTCAAAATCAGCCTGCATAGATATTTCTTTGAACTGGCCAAATTTTTCCGCGTCTTCCAAATACCAAATATCGGTCGAAATAAGGGCGGCTGACTTATCAGGTGCGACATAATAAGCATGCCCCACTTGCCACTTGGCGCGCTCGCAAATCAGATCAACACAGGTTTGAGTGGCGGCTTCAATCGTCGCCGCTTCATTGGCAATAACCGTCACATCATGCATGAGCTCAATCTGCTCAGTTTTAGCGAGCAATTCTGAGGTGCGCTCGATAACGAGTTCCTCGACGACCCGGTTGCGATCAATATTTGACTTCACCAAATAGGCAATCGTCGCCGATAGAATAAGACCCAACAGCAGAACACCCCAGGCTGATTTAGGGATTCCCGCACCAAATTTAGGCTCCAAAGGTCGGCCGATAACAAGCCAATTGCGATCACCTATTTCAACCGTATCAGATACGTGAAGTCCTATTTGGGCTTCTCGCTTACTCAGCTTGGGGGCCGGTACACCAGATCGTTTACGCGATTGGTGAGCATAAATGAAAGGATCTCCGACAATTTTGTCATCGTCATAAACGTAAAAATCTATGCCACCCGGCGTTAATAAATTACTGCGAGCCGAATAAGCGGCCGTAATCATATTTTGAATTTCGACGACCCCTAGTGCAAAACCCGCTATATTCTGGCGTCGCAATTCAACCGTTTGGGTTTTACTATCAGGCTTATAGATCGGGGCAAATAAAAGCACGCCGGCGCGGCCATTTTGGACCAAAGTAATGCTCTCACTGGTCGCGACTTGACCGCTATCGCGCGCCGCTTCCAAAACAACTCGTCTGGCCTCAGAGGAACCTAGGTCAAATCCAAAGGCACCCTCATTTTTTTTATAAGGCTCGACAAAATAAACTGGGAAGTAATCTTCACGGAGCTTGGCACTAATCATCTTTTTTGACTTGGTGCGTTCAACAAATTTGAAACCTTTAAAGCCTTCTGACTTCGCGGCATTTTCATATTTCGCCCTCTCAGACGCCGTCACCATTGGAATCCACTCGAGCGCCTTTAAGGCGCTGTTTCTTTTTAAAACAGGCAACACAAAGGATTTAAACTGGTCTCGCTTGACGGCCAAATTCGATTCAAAAAAGGATTTGATCGACAGCACCGAGTCCAAATTAGATTGAATGGAGCGCTCAATCGCCACCAGCCGTTCGGTTGCCGCCAGATGAAAGTTGTGCTCCTTCTCTGTCTCCTCAATGAGCACAAATTGCCGAAAACCGACAACGGATGCTGCAACACCAATGGCGAAAACCAACAGAACCAGCATATATTTTTGAATTTTGACCACGAATACTCACAGACTCAATTGGAATTAAAACTTTCCCCTGTTATTACAAATTCTAATTTAGGGCTCCAATTTCAAGTCATTTGGTGTACTATTTATCACTAAATTGGTAGGAATAAAATTATGAACGATAGCCAGAAATTTTGTGTGCTGGGCAATGCAATGAACGCCAAAAGCATGGGCCTGGGCGAAGAAGTCTCAACACCCGCCCTTATTTCAGCAGCGCTAATCTTCTTTGGATTAATATTTTTTATACTGAGCTAAAGCGTTACCCGCCCCGCAATCTCAGGTGAGTCTTCGGTGTAACGGAACGCGCGGAAGATCCAATTCGCCGTCTCACCCATAAATGTCATATCAAACTTCGGATTGACGAACTCCCAGACGATTTCTTTTTCCGGTGTCACTTCAAACAACCGTCCGAAAGATCCTTCACAAATCAGCGTATTGCCTGAAGCCAAGCGCTCGGCGCCGCTAATGTGGTGGGAATAGAAATAAGTGCACGGATCATCGCGATATTCCCATACTGTCTCATTGGTCTCCGGATTAAATTCCGTGATAAACGAATGGGGATGGGGAAATAAAGTGTTCATGCCATTAGCAAACAGCATGATATTGCCATTGGGTAACATTTGGCAGTCATGCTGATGCCCCCAGCTATCGTCGCGCCGCTCCCATTTGAATTTCTTGGTTTCCCGGTCAATGATGGCAATAAGATTGAGCTGGCGAAGACTGATCATGACATCACCACTTTCCAGCGGAAATGTCGTGTTACACCAAGCAAAAACACGCCTCGGGCAAAGCGGATGAAGCTCATATTTCTCAACATCCATATCGGAATGAGCATGCCATTCCCAAACGACCTCGCCTTCGGGGGTCACTTCTTTGACAAAATCATTCACAATCCCTTCCGGCAATTCAGAGCCCGGCACGCCGCCTTTGACTTTTTTGGCGGCCTCTTCCGGCATCATCTCCCAACCGGCATAGAGGATATTGCCATTCGGCAAGCGCCGAACATCATGGTGCTGCCAATCATCGCGATATTCCATCACGACATTGTTGTCCCAATCCACTTCCTGTATCAGGCCGCCGCCCGCACCGCCTTTGAAGGGCGGACCGTCTTCGGCCTCTGTAGACGTCGCATGAAAAAGATTGCCGTTCGGCAAGAGCCGCGCATAACCGCCTGGCTTGCCCGGCAACTCCCATTCGTGCACAACATCGCCCGCCATATTAATCAGCGAAGTTTTGGTGTCCCAAAGCGGTGAGTAGAGCGTAAATCCTTGTGTTGCTTTATCCGCGTCATGAACTCGAACGCCAAAATTTCTTGGTCGCATGATGGTCTCCCTTATTCCCTATTTTGACGTCTGGTTAGTTTTTCTGCCAATTTTGGGGCCGTCCCCTTTTTATTCCACGGACATTTAGCCAAACATATGGCGCAGCCGTTATTCTCATTAAAATACAAAATGCATTTATCGAAATTTACAAACCACTTTTCGATGCCACGCACCATTTCCTTCTCAGGCGAAATTGCATCCACCGGGCAGCCTTTTGTGCAAATCTGGCAGCTTGTACAAAATCCGTCCGCACCAATTTCATCTGGCTGATCTGCCACCAACGGTGCATCGGTCAAGATATAAGCAAGGCGGAGCGATGAGCCGAATTGACGGTTCAGCAGCGAGCCATGCTTGCCAAGCTCACCAAAGCCGGCTTCAAGCGCGGGCGGCATTATCAGCATGGGGCCGGCACGCGGGCCACCATGGAACTTTGCCGCAAAGCCATGTTCCTGCACCCAAGAAGCCAGTTTATGGGAGGAGCGGGCACCCCGGCCATATTGGGTTTGCACCTCAACTTGGGTGCGGGGTCCCGGCGCATCACAAATTTCGTCGTAATCCATCGCGAGGCCCAATACGATGACCCACTTTTCAGTCACGTCGAAGCCCTCAAACACCCATTCCGGTTTAACGCGTGCAATTCCAACCAGATCAGCTTCCCGCTCCAAGGCTGCTTGTTTGATATTTTCGGACCATTGCTCCGGTGACCAGTCGGGTCTCTCTGGCGCGATCTCAGGGAGCGGCGTCGCCATGACCTTCATCGTCTCTTCACGGATCGGTCTAACCTCAGGCGCCGGCCCAAATTTATAAAACCAGGCTTGCAGATCGCCATGCGCAATGCGTTCGGGGTCATGCCAATAGAGCGGCGTCGGCGGGCGAATATCGGTTTCACCCAGCCCACTAATTTCACGACCCGAAATTTTTGGTAGGAGAGCCAATTGTTCTGGATTGGGTTTAAAGTCTTCTGCCATGTATTAATCCACCGGTTTTATTTTTAATTCAGCTGTCACCTTAGCGGCTGAAACAAAACTATTCACTGGCAAAATGCATAAATTCCAAGGTGTGGAATGTTAGATAAATTAACTCATCGCAACCGTGGGCTCACGATCACCGCGCCAATAGCGAGCGAATAACCTCGAAATATAATTTTTTTTTGTTATTGTGCCCTGATGATCTTCGAATCCCTTTCCGAACTGACCGAAAGCCTGACGCCAGGAGCCAGATTGCTGGGCCTTGATGTTGGCTCTAAAACTGTTGGTATGGCGGTCTCTGATAGCGAATTTAAAATAGCCACCGCCATTGATACAATCCGGCGCACTAAATTCACCCAGGACTTTGAGCAACTCAAAGAAATTATCGCCGACCGCAATATCGGTGGCCTAGTCATTGGTCTGCCGATCAGCATGGATGGTACGGAAGGGCCAGCGTGTCAGTCGATCCGGCAATTTGGCACCAATATTACAGATCGCATGGAAACCGGCATCGCCTTTTGGGATGAGCGGCTTTCAACATCGGCCGTCCAGCGTTTTTTGACCGACGAAGCGGATATGACCCGAAAACGTCGGAGTGAGGTGGTTGATAAATTGGCCGCGACTTACATTCTGCAAGGCGCGCTCGATTCGCTTTGAGCTCAAATCCATCAAGAGCCTGAAATAAAACACAAATTTCCCAATCACAGGACTTGCCCAATTCAGAAGTCGTCCCTATAGTGCGCCTTTATGGCAAACAGCCCTAAAATATCCCCCTATCCGCACCGCCATCTCCTTGGTATTGAAGGCCTTTCAGTCCAGGAAATCTCCCATATTTTGGAAAAATCCGATGAATATGTCGACCAGAATCGGCGCGCGGATAAGAAAACTGACCTGCTTCACGGTCGCACCGTTATTAATCTCTTTTTCGAAGATTCGACCCGAACTCGGACCTCGTTCGAGCTTGCCGGTAAACGCCTGAGCGCCGATGTCATCAACATGTCGGTCGGCAGCTCCTCTGTTAATAAAGGCGAAACCCTGATCGATACGGCGTCGACGCTGAATGCCATGCATCCGGACGTGTTGGTTGTGAGGGCAGGTCTTTCCGGCGCGGTTCAGTTGCTGGCGGAAAAAGTTAACTGCGCCGTCATCAATGCCGGTGACGGCAGCCACGAACATCCGACCCAGGCGCTGTTAGACGCGCTCACCATTCAGCGCCGCCGGGGTAAGTTGCAAGGCCTCAATATCGCCATCTGCGGCGACATCCTGCATTCGAGGGTGGCGCGCTCCAACATCTATCTGTTGGTGACGATGGGAGCACAAGTTCGTTTGGTGGCGCCAATGACGCTCATACCGTCGGGCGCAGAAAATCTCGGCGTCGAGGTCTTTCACGACATGAAAGCCGGCCTCAAAGATTGCGATATCGTGATGATGCTACGCCTGCAAAATGAACGTATGCAGGGCAACTTCTTTCCGTCGACCCGCGAATACTTCCATTTCTTTGGCCTTAATTATGAAAAGCTGTCGGTCGCAAAACCCGACGCCTTGATCATGCATCCGGGTCCCGCCAACCGGGGCGTCGAGATCGATTCCGAGGTCGCCGATGATTACAGCCGTAGCGTGATCCGCGAGCAAGTTGAGATGGGCGTTGCCGTCCGCATGGCATGTCTCGATATTCTATCGAATAACCTCCAATTGGAGGAAGCAAAATGACCGGTGTTTGGACAGCAGCGCAGCCTGATGATGACCAGGGCCAAAAAGCCTATATAAATGTCCGTTTGCTCGACCCCGCAAGTGGCCTGGACATCGTTTGTGATGCCAAGGGCGGTCTATTGACCGCAGGCGAGGAGATCGTCGAATTCGGTGCAAATATTTTCAAAGACGGTACGCCCAAAGGCGCTGAAGTAATCGATTGTGGCGGCCATTGCCTCAGCCCTGGTCTGGTTGATATCCGGGTTCAGGTCAGAGAGCCTGGCTATGAGCACAAAGGCACCATCGAAAGCGCTGGCCGCGCGGCAACAGCTGGCGGGGTGACCACCATGGTTTGCCTGCCCAATACCAAGCCGGTGATCGCGGATATGTCACAAGTTGAATTCCTCGCCCGCCGGGCACGTAAAATTGGCCTCGCCAAAATTTACCCCTATGCGGCGCTCACCAAAGAACTGGACGGCAAAGAACTGACCGAGATCGGCATCCTCGACGAAGCCGGCGCCGTCGCCTTTACCGATGGCGACAAAGCCATTGCCAATGCGCAATTGCTGCGGCGCGCGCTGAGTTATGCACGCACCTTTGACCTCTTGATCGTGCAGCACCCCGAAGAGCCAAGCTTGGTGTCACCTGGCGGCATGAATTCAGGTGAGACCGCGACCCGTCTGGGCTTGCCTGGTATCCCGAGAGAAGCCGAGATCATTATGGTCGAGCGCGATTTGCGCCTGGTTGAGATGACCGGCGGCAAGCTTCATTTTGCCCATGTCTCAACCGGCGAAGCGGTCGATGTTATCCGCAAAGCCAAAGCGCGCGGGCTCAACATAACGTGTGACACGGCACCGCCTTATTTCGCGCTCAACGATCAATCGGTGGGTGACTACCGAACTTTCGCCAAACTCTCGCCGCCGCTCAGATCAGAAGCTGACCGCCTGGCCATTGTCGAGGGGTTGAAGGACGGCACCATTGATCTCATTGCCAGCGACCACACACCGCAGGATGCCGACAGCAAGCGTCTGCCATTTACGCAAGCCGAATCCGGCGGTGTCGGGTTAGAGACCCTGCTCGCTGTTAGCCTCGATCTCTATCACAATGGCGAAATGACCCTGCTTGAGACCCTCGCTAAGATCACCCATGTGCCCGCCGAACTTCTGAAACTGCCGGCTGGTAAACTGGCCAAGGGCGCAGCAGCCGACCTCATGCTGTTTGATCCTGAGCGCGGCTGGCAGGTGAAAGATACCGATCTCGCCAGTAAGGCCAAGAACACGCCGTTTGATCTCCGCCTCGTGCAAGGTGTTGTCTTGCGAACCATCATTGATGGCCGGACCGTCTACCAACTTGAAGAAGATTAAATAAATGCAGGAAAATGCGATTGATATCGTTACCCGGGCGCATCTTGTCGTCGCCCTCTTTGCCTATTTATTGGGCTCGATCCCGTTTGGCCTGGTGCTGACCAAACTTGCCGGCCTCGGCGACATCCGCGACATCGGCTCTGGTAATGTCGGCGCCACCAATGTGCTCCGCACCGGCAACAAGCCATTGGCGCTGCTGACCTTATTATTAGATGCCGGTAAAGGTGGTATAGCGGCCCTGATTGCCTATCATCTCTATCCAGGCGGCGACAAAGGCATCGATTTTGCCATCATCGCCGGACTTGCCGCCGTCATCGGCCATAACTTTCCACTTTGGCTGCGTTTCGAAGGCGGCAAAGGTTTTGCAACGACGCTCGGTACGCTCTTGGCCATCTCCTGGCAGATTGGACTGGCCGCTTGCGTGACCTGGGCGCTGATTGCCGCAATCTTTCGCTATTCTTCGCTGGCAGCTTTGGTTGCCCTCGCCGCCTCCCCGTTTTATGCATGGTTTATGGGGTTCGAGAAAGTCGCCGTCCTCGCCGCCCTCCTCGCCATTCTTGGCATCTTCCGCCATCAAGAGAACATTCGACGCTTGCTTAAGGGCGAAGAAAGCAAAATCGGTAAGAAGAAATAGTTAGCACATTAATTTAATTCTCGCCCAAAAACCCCCTCTACCCCCGCCATATCCCCTTTGAGCTAAAAAAAGGGGATACATATATATGAGTAACAATACTCAAGAAGTAACGCGGCGCCTATCGGCAGCTGAAAAATGCGCCTGGCTTCGGCTTATTCGGAGTGAGCGGGTTGGACCGATCACATTTTATAAGCTGCTGGAGCAATTTGGCTCGGTTGAGGCCGCGCTGACCGCCCTGCCGGATCTGGCAAAGAGCGGGGGCGCGAAGCGGTTTCGGCTATGCTCGAAAGCGGATGCCGAGGCGGAATTGGAAAAGATAGAGGCTGCGGGCGCAAGCTTGATTGCTCGGGGTGAGCCTGACTACCCGCCTCTGCTCGCCCATATCGAGGACGCGCCGCCCGTGCTGTTTATCAAAGGGCATCCTCATCTTCTCAAAAAGAAAGCGATCGGTATGGTGGGGACGCGCAACGCGTCGATTAATGGCCACCGCATCGCTGCCTCCTTCGCCAAGGGATTTGGCGAGGCCGGCTTCCTGGTTTCCTCCGGTATGGCGCGCGGCATTGATACGTCATCGCATGAAGGGGCGCTGGCCACCGGTACAGTCGCCGTCTTGGCGGGCGGCGTTGATATTGTCTATCCAAAAGAGAACCAAAATTTATACGAGCAGATCTGCGAGACAGGTGTGGTGATCTCTGAAATGCCGGTCGGAACAGTGCCGCAGGCACGTCATTTTCCAAGACGAAATCGGATTATCTCAGGCGCGGCGCGTGGCATTGTTGTCATCGAAGCAGCCAAAAGATCAGGCTCTTTGATCACGGCCCGGATGGCGCTTGAGCAAAACAGAGAAGTCTTCGCAGTTCCTGGTTCGCCGCTTGACCCTCGTGCGAAGGGGACAAATGAATTAATTCGCCAAGGAGCTCATTTAGCGGATTCCGGCGAAGAAATAATTCAAATTTTAAATGAGCAGTTTATGAGCCCGCTCACCGAACCAGAACCCTTTGAAATTAAACAACAAAATAAGGATCAGCCCAACCAAGTGGAAATCACTTCTGCCTGGTCCGATGTTCAAAAAATATTAAATACTTCGCCAGTTAGTGTTGACGAAATCATTCGGCGATGCCACATGTCCCCTGCAGTGGTGTCTTGGATCCTGTTAGAAATTGAATTAGCAGGCCGATTAGAAAGGCACCCTGGCAACCAGGTTTCAATTATAAGCGATATAGAAATATAAAATGTCGAACGTCGTTATTGTCGAATCGCCCTCCAAGGCGAAAACTATTAATAAGTATTTAGGCGAGGACTATAAGGTTCTGGCGAGCTACGGTCATATCCGGGATTTGCCGTCCAAAAATGGCTCGGTCGACACGGACGACAACTTCAACATGATTTGGGAAGTCGACAGCAAATCGCAAAAACAGATCAAAGAAATCACCGCCGCCATGAAGGGCGCCGATCATCTCTACCTCGCAACCGATCCGGACCGCGAAGGCGAGGCCATCTCCTGGCATGTCCAGGAAGTCTTGAACGAGAAAAAATTATTGGATGGCGTCGACGTTAAGCGCGTTGTCTTTAATGAGATTACCAAATCAGCTATCTTGGATGCTTTTAAAGAGCCCCGCGAACTCGACAAAGAACTGGTCGATGCCTATTTGGCGCGCCGCGCTTTGGATTATTTGGTTGGCTTCACGCTGTCGCCTGTCTTGTGGCGAAAATTGCCGGGTAGTCGCTCTGCTGGCCGGGTACAATCGGTTGCCCTTCGCCTGATTACCGAGCGTGAGACCGAGATTGAAGCCTTTGATCCGATAGAATATTGGTCGGTCAAAGCCGAATTTGCCAAATCCTCAGGGCAGAAATTTACCGCAAATCTGACCCATTTAAATGGTGAGCGACTGGATAAGCTGGCACTCAAAAACGAGCAAGATGCGCAAAATGCCGTCGCTCAAATTGAAGCTGGTAACTTTTCCGTCTCCAAGATTGAGAAAAAACAGTCAAGACGTAACCCGCCGCCACCGTTCACGACCTCGACCTTACAACAAGAAGCCGCCCGCAAACTCCACTTTGGTGCCAAAAAAACCATGATGACGGCCCAGCGCCTCTATGAAGGCGTGACTCTCAACGGCGAAACAACGGGCCTCATTACTTATATGCGGACAGATGGCGTCACGATTGCCGGTGAGGCCATTAGCAGTATCAGAGATCACGTTAATAGTGCTTATGGCTCAAACTATGTGCCGGATAGCCCCCGCGTCTATAAAACCAAAGCGAAAAATGCTCAGGAAGCCCATGAGGCGATCCGGCCAACGGATATCAGGCGCCTGCCAAAAGATTTGCCGATGCTGGATGATGATCAGCGGAAACTCTATCAGTTGATCTGGAACCGCACGGCTGCCAGTCAAATGGAACAGGCCGTGCTCGACCAAGTCGCCGCCGATCTCCGACCGCAAGGCAGCTCTGAGGGCGACAACGATGTCACGTTGCGGGCCACCGGCTCGGTCATTGCCTTTGATGGTTTCTTGCGCCTCTATCACGAAGATAAAGATGAGAACCGTGACGGCACCAGAGATGACACGGATGACAAAGAACGCATCCTGCCACCGCTCAATGAAGGCGAAGATCTCAGCCGCAATAATATTTTACCGGAACAGCATTTCACCCAGCCGCCACCGCGCTTTTCTGAAGCGAGCTTGGTAAAGAAACTCGAAGAGTTGGGCATTGGCCGGCCGTCCACCTATGCCTCCATTATTTCCGTGTTGCAGGACCGCAATTATGTACGGGTCGAAAACCGGCGCTTTTTCTCGGAAGATCGGGGCCGCTTGGTAACCGCCTTCCTCTCCAGCTTCTTTAGCCAATATGTTGAATATAGCTTCACGGCTGATCTCGAAGAGAAGCTTGATAAAATCTCGGATGGCCAGCTGGAGTGGAAAGATGTCTTACAAGATTTCTGGACCCACTTTAAAACGGCCGTCGATGGGACGGCTGATTTACGCGTCCGCGAAGTGTTGGATAACCTCAACGAAATATTGGGACCGCATTTCTTCCACGACAATGGGGACGGCAATCCCCGCCAATGTCCGTCTTGCGCAGATGGTGAGTTGAGCCTCAAACTCGGTCGCCACGGTGCCTTTATTGGCTGCTCGCGCTATCCAGAATGTCGCCATACCCGCCCGCTGGCAGCCGATGGCAACGGCTCAGATATTACAGATAGTGGTCCGAAAGAGCTCGGCAAACATCCGGAGCTCGGCCTCGACATCACGCTGAGGCGCGGCCCCTACGGCTTTTATATCCAATTGGGCGAAGGCGAAGGCAAAAAGAAGCCCAAGCGCAGCTCACTGACCAAAGCCATGGACCCGGCAGAAGTTAATCTCGCAATGGCGCTCAAATTATTGGAGCTGCCGCGCGAAGTTGGCATTTATCCGGAGACCGGCCAGATGGTCACTGCCGGCATCGGACCTTTTGGGCCCTTTATCAAATTGGCCGGCACGTATGTATCGCTTAAAGAAGACGATGTTTTGACCATCGGCCTCAACCGCGCCTGCGATCTTTTGGCCAATGCGCCTAAAAAGCCGGAACCTCGTGAGGTCGGCATTCATCCCCGCACCAAAAAGCCGGTGATGATGCGCTGGGGCCGCTGGGGACCTTTTGTGCAGCATGGCAAGATCAAAGCCAATATGCCGAAGGATATGAAAAAGCCCAAAGGTGAAGAAGATGATCAGGAAACGCCAAGTCTTGAACTGGCCCTGACCTGGTTGGCGGCGAAAGGCGATAAGACCAAGGCTAAAAAACGAGCGCCTGCCAAAAAGAAAGCGGCTAAAAAGAAAGCCGCCAAGAAAAAAGCCGCCGCTAAAGAAGTGGCAGCTGAGACGGAAGCCTCGATCATCCAGCCGGAAACGAGTGTTCCAGCCGATAGCCAAATAGATCCACAGGAAAATACCGAGCAGTGACGACTTCCGGAAAAAAACCGGCCCCTCCCATCCACAAAAATCAAATAATCGATTTTATCGGCGGAACCCGCGAGGGTGTCGGTGTGCGTAATATCATGATCGGGATCGGCACCAAAGACCGGGCTGGCGTCAAACAAGCGATCAAAGAACTTGAAGAAGCCGGCGAGATTGAACGGACCCGCGGCAAACAATATGTGCTCTCAGGTCGCCTGCCGCGTGTCACCGTCATTGAAGTGACCGGCACGGATGAGTATGGCGACGTTGTTGCAACACCGCTCAATTGGGACCAGGACGCCGAGCCGCCGATCATTTTTATTAATCCAGAAAAACGCGGCAAATCCCGCCAAGCTGCCCTCGGCAAGGGCGACCGGGCCCTGGCGCGCCTGCAGCCGATTGAAGACAACAATTACAATGCATCGATCATCAAACGCATTGGCTTTGCGCCTAAAACAATTTTGGGCATTTACCGCGAGACCGATGAAGGCGGCATGCTTGAGCCGACCGACCGCAAACATCATTTTGACTTCATCGTGCCACCGGAAAATATCAATGGCGCCAAGCCGGGTGATCTCGTCGTGGCTGAGATCGAAAGTGGCCGCAAGCTTGGCCGCGCCTCGGCCACCATCACTGAAATTTTAAATATAGAACGGCCCGAGACAAGCAAGGGGGATCAGCCATACACCAAGATTGCCCTGCATGACCATAACATCCCCTACATTTTTACCGATCTGGCCGTCGAGCAGGCAGAGAAAGCCAATGCCGCACCGCTGGATAAGCGCGATGATCTTAGAGACGTTCCGCTCGTCACCATTGATGACGAAGATGCTCGGGATTTCGATGACGCCGTCTTTGCTGAGCCCGACAATGATAAAGCAAATCCGGGCGGCTGGCATCTGATGGTCGCAATTGCCGATGTCGCCTGGTATGTCCGGCCCAGCGACGAGCTTGATAAGACCGCCCTCGAGCGGGGCAACTCGGTCTATTTTCCGGATCAAGTCGTGCCGATGCTGCCGGAAGGTCTCTCGAATGGCTGGTGCTCTTTAAGACCCGATGAGGAGCGTCCCTGTCTGGCCGTCCATATGTGGATCGATGCAGATGGCAGAGCCCTCCGTCATCAATTTGTGCGCGGTCTCATGCGCTCCCATGCTAGACTGACCTATAATCAAGTCCAAGCCGCTGTGGATGGTTCTCCAGACGATTTGACCACCCCGCTCTTGGAAAGTGTTATTCAGCCGCTCTACGGCGCTTACGATGCGCTGTGCCGGGAACGCCTCGATCGTGAACCGCTCGATCTCGATTTGCCGGAGAAAAAAATCATCTTGGATGACGATGGCTATGTTCAAGATGTCCAATCCCGGCTGCGTCATGACAGCCACAAACTCATCGAAGAATTCATGATCGCCGCCAATGTTGCGGCTGCGACGACCTTGGAAGAGCAAAAGCAACCCTGCCTCTATCGTATCCATGATGAGCCACCGGCCAAAAACCTCGAAAGCTATCGCCAATTTTTAAAAAGCATCGGCTTCAAGCTGTCCAAAGGTCAGGTTTTGATGCCGCGCAATTTCAATCAAATCCTTAAAAAAGCCAAAGAAGGTGAATACTTCGATGCCGTCAGCCAGATGACCTTGCGGAGCCAATCTCAAGCGACTTATACCGGCAAAAATGTCGGCCATTTTGGCTTGGCGCTCCGGCGCTATTGTCATTTCACCTCGCCGATCCGGCGCTACGCGGATCTAATCGTACACCGGGCGCTCATCTCTGGATTAAGTCTGGGTGCAGGTGGGCTTGATGATAAGCCCATTAACACGGAAGAAATTGGCGAGCATTTGAGCGTCACGGAACGCCGGGCCGCTGTGGCTGAGCGAGACGTGGTAGATCGTTTCTCAGCGGCTTATCTCTCAGGCAAAATCGGTGAGACGTTTAGCGGTAAAGTGAACGGTGTCACAAATTTTGGCCTGTTCATAACCTTGGACGAAATTGCCTCAGATGGCTTGCTCCCCATTCGCTCCCTGCCCGATGATTATTACGAATTTGATGAGAAGCGGATGTCCCTCAAAGGGTCACGCAACAAGTATGTTTTTCATCTGGGCATGAAGCTGGATGTTGTTTTGGAAGATGCAAACCCGGTTTCAGGTTCTCTGGTTCTATCAATTTTAGGAACGAATACTTCGCCCGGGCGACAGCGTCCAAAGCCAAGAAAAAAATCTCACAAAAGTCGTAAGCGCTCCAGAAAATCAACACGAAATAGATGACGCGACGGCAAAAATAAACCACTATAGGCTGGTGGAAAAGAACCCTACATTAGTCACCCGGAAACAGCTGGGCCAAAGGCTGCTGATTGTTGCCTTGGTCGCCCTTCTGGCGGCCTGCGCCCAGCCTCAAGAGGTAGCGCACAACCGATCCGATCAGCTTGAAACCGAGCTTGCCACCAAGACATTTTCATCCGGCTATCGGCATATTTCAGAGCGCTATATTGAGGCGATACCGGCTGCTGAGCTAGCCCTGGAGGGTTTGAGAGGCCTCGCCACGATTGATCCAACGTTGAGCGTGGAAGCGCACCAAAATGAAGTTCTTGTCCGCTCCGATAGCATTCAGGCGCATAGATATAGCGCGCCAGCCAAGCACGATTTCCGCGGCTGGGCTGAATTGACGGTTCTGGTCCTGGGCGATATTCGAAACGATGCCCGATTGTTTAAAACCACAAAAATGGCCAATTTATACGAGGCGGTATTTGATGGCAGCCTATCCCTGCTCGATGCCTTTTCACGCTATGCCAGCGTTGAAAAAGCCAAGCGAAACAGAGAAAAGCGCTCGGGCTTTGGCGGTATCGGCATTCGCTTCAAGCCGGTTGAAAAAGGCGTCACTGTCACGCAAGTTTTTCCGGAAACCCCGGCCACCAAATCAGGGCTGAAAGCCGGCGATATTATCACCCATGCCGGGAGCCAAATACTTGCTGGCTTAAAACGTCGGGCAGCGGGAAAACTTCTCAGGGGGAAAATCGGCTCTATTGTTGATGTTAGAGTTTTACGGCCGGCAAATTTAACGGCACCGACAAATCCCTTTATCCGCTTAAACTTTTCCATCCGGCGGGACCGCATTGTCACCCCAACCGCCTCCCATTCGGTGAAAAACGGGATTATCTATATCCGCGTCAGCGGCTTTAACAACCGCACGACAAGACAAGTCGCCCGCAATTTGGTTCAAGGTCTGAGAGAAGCCCACCAGCAAACCGGCCAGAAAGCCAAAGGAATCATTCTCGATCTCAGAGGCAACCCTGGTGGTCTGCTCAAACAGGCGGTCAATGTTTCAGATCTCTTTTTGGTCGACGGTCGGATTATCTCAACACGTGGGCGTCATCCGGCGAGCGATCATGATTATGATGCGAGAGGCACCGATCTCGCAGATGGCCTGCCGCTCGTTGTCTTGATCAATGGCCGCTCCGCCAGCGCCTCTGAAATTGTCGCAGCCGCGCTTCAAGATCACGAGCGTGCGATTATCATCGGCTCAACCTCCTATGGCAAAGGGACGGTCCAAACCGTGATCAGATTGCCCAATGATGCCGAAATAACGCTCACCTGGTCACGTTTCCAAGCACCGTCCGGCTATTTCTTACATGGCCTCGGTGTGCCGCCCTTGATATGTGCAACCCGAAATGAGCAAGCCAATGCGACCAATTATATCGATGAGGCCTTGGAAAAAGCCGGCCAGCTTTCAGAGACGTTGCAGGCCTGGCACAGTGTCGCAATTAGTCAGAAATCTGAACGCGAACGTCTCAAAGCGACCTGCCCGACAACAAATAAGCGCAATCCGCTTGATATTCAAATCGCTGAGAAATTGTTGCTCGATGCGTCGCTCTACCAGCGTGTTAAAGCGCTCAACCCGTCTCTAGCCTCGGCTAAATAAATCGACCCATTTTGCCAACAAAATTGATTGCCAATATGGTTGACAGGCGCGCTCTGATCGCTATTGTGCGCCGCACTCGATAATTTGAATAATAAACGGACGTTGAGATATGGCGAAGCCAGCAACAGTTTTAGTAAAACTTGTCAGCACAGCTGATACCGGTTTTTACTATGTGACCAAAAAGAACCCACGCAACCAAACGGAAAAAATGGAATTCCGTAAATACGATCCGGTTGCCCGCAAACATGTGATGTTCAAAGAAGGCAAAATTAAGTAAGCCAGCTTAATTTTCCGTCTTTAGGCGCAAAAAAACAGGACCGCTTTTGGCGGTCCTTTGTTTTGAGATAATCGAGTATCCGGTTTTTCTGGGTTTTCGAGTTTTAAATTAGCCTAGAAAGCCGGAGACTGTTTCAAGAAAATTTGGCACGGAAATCGGCTTTGCAATATAGCCGTCACAACCGCCTTCCATAATTTTTTCCTCATCGCCTTTCATGGCAAAAGCCGTAACTGCGATAACCGGAATATCTCTCAACTCATCTTTTTCTTTGATCAATTTAGTAATCTCAAGACCCGAAATTTTCGGCAATTGGATGTCCATCAGGATCAAATCAGGACGATGTTCCTCGGTCATTGCGACGGCTTCATTACCGTCTTTGGTTTGTAAGGTGTCATAGCCATGCGCCTGCAAAAGGTCATTAAACAGCTTCATGTTTAATTCATTATCTTCAACAATTAAAATAGTCTTGGCCATAGCCACTCATACTCCAAAAAATCTAATATCGGTATTCGACATTCCAATATATTCGCCTGCTTACTATTTTGTGATTATTTTCCCATATTCAAGGCATTAATTGGAGATTCTTTGCAAAGTTACACAAAATTGCAATTAACTTTCTCAGCCACGTACTTCATCTACCATATTTTCGAGCGCCATCACATCGCAAACGACGAGTGAATCCTTTTCGCGCTTCACAATTCCCTTTTTTGCCAGATCACTGAGCACGCGGGCCACCGTTTCCCGGGTCGTGCTGGCGCAAAAGCTCGCCGTGGACGCGGCTATTGGCGCCTAGGGTAGAGAGATCGACAATCCGCTCGGTTGCGGTCCGAATGATACCCGCCATATTTCGCATCACCTTTAACCCCACATCCGGATACATTTTCATAACGGCGACAAATCTTTCCGGCGACATTTTGGCGATATCAGAATCTTCCAAGGCCACGACAGAAGAAGAACGAGGACGCCCATCAATGGCAGCCAGTTCACCAAAATATTGCCCTGCTGTCAGATCTTCGAGCGCGACCTCTTTTCCAGAATAGGTAAAATTCACCACCCGCACGCGGCCACGGGTAATAAAATAAACATCATTTGAATCACTTTGCTGGTCGACAATTTGCTCATCAGGTGCAAATCGCCGCCACCGGCAGGATTTCTCAAAATCCCGCAATTGGTCCTCATTCAATCCTTCAAGGATGACGATACCCGCGAGGTCATGTGTTTCAGGGACGCTCACTATATACTCCAGAGTGCACTTGTTGTTCGATTTACTATTTCAGGATGAAAGCCTTGCATAGGATTATATAGTGTTGCAACACCTTGTTTTATAGCGCTTTTCCGATACATACCGGTTTGCACTCTTCAATTTCCCAAGAAGCTAGAAGCTTGCGCCATTTTAGTCACGCCTCTATGATTCCAACATGTCAAATATCACTGTAGAGAATTCCTCCGCGATCGAAGAAACCACCGCAAAACCTCGGATTGCTGTTGTCATTCCGTGCTATCGCGAGACGCGTCAGATCTTGGCTGTGCTGGGAAAATTTGATGCGATGGTTGACCACATCATTGTCATTGACGATGCCTGCCCTGATAAAACGGGTGAGTTTGTTCGCGAAAATTTTTCCGATCCCCGCTTGCACATCGTCATCCATGAGAACAACCAAGGCGTTGGCGGGGCGACGCTCACGGGATATGACAAAGCGATTGAACTTGGCGCAGACATCATTGTGAAGGTTGATGGCGATGGTCAGATGGACCCCGCTATGATCAAGACTCTCATCCGGCCAATTCTGAGAGGCGAAGCGGATTACGCCAAAGGCAATCGTTTCTATCGCCTCAACGGATTGTCGAAAATGCCGGTTTTCCGGCTGATAGGTAATTTAGCCCTCTCCTTTGCCTCGAAAATGTCGAGCGGCTATTGGAAGATTTTCGACCCGACCAATGGTTTTACGGCGATTCACAGTAAGGTCGCTCAAGAGCTCGCCTTAAAAAAAATCAGCAGGGATTATTTCTTTGAATCCGATATGTTGTTTCAATTAAACATTGCGCGCGCCGTTGTTGCGGATGTGCCGATCCAGGCAATATACGGTGAAGAAACAAGTAGCCTCAAAATATCAAGGGTTTTGCTACCATTTTTCGCCAAGCATTTTGCTAATTTCTGTCGACGCATCGCCTATAATTATTTTCTACGCGATTTCAGCATTGCCTCCGTTGAGCTCGTTGTCGGTGTCATCTTTATTACCTTCGGCGTGATATTCGGCGGCGTAGAATGGTATAAAAGCTCGACCTCCGGAATAACTGCAACTGCGGGCACCGTAATCATTGCCGCCCTACCGCTCTTGGTTGGCAGCCAGCTTCTCATCAGCTTCCTGAATTTTGATGTCCATAATCAGCCGGACCGACCGCTCCATCCGAATCTATGAGCTGATTTTTCATCTCCGAGCTAGGAATTGACTCTCTTATCTCAGCGTTACATGATTGCCTATGATGATATCAAAATATCAGCGATGAGATTGCAAATGGGTGCACGAATTTACTCTACTAGATTGTTTTCATTAGCTTTATTTGTGGGGATGGTTCTCTCTCCCACTTATTCAAAGGCTGAAGAAGGCATTATTAATGCCGTCTCGTTCCGACCCATACCGGTAAATGCTGCCGTTGTTGTCAAACCATGGGATAACTCGGATGAAAATCTGAGGACCGCGCGTATTATCGAATCTCAATTGCAAAGTCTCGGTTACACGCTCTCACCTAAAGCCAAACTCACGCTGTCATTTGAAACCAAGAAAGCGCTTGGTAAATGGTCTGGCGAATCAAAAAACAATTCTGTTGAATTTAAAGCTGAAAGCAGCACTGCGACGGGCAAAGAGGCAGAGGTGAGACTAAATCTTTTTTCCAGCTCAGAGGGCGGAATTTTAAATCCGTCCAGGAAGCACGGCGAAAACACTCTGACTAAAATGAGCTTGGAAATTACCTTGGATCAGCAAAACGGCCCACGTCTCTGGCAGGGAGAAGCCTTTGCCGGTATTCACCAAACTGATAGCGGTGCCTTGGTGCGACGACTGACCCCTCTTCTATTGGACCAGCTTGGAAAAACGGTCCGGCGAAAAACTGTCCAAATCCCGTAAATTGGGGTGCATCCCAGCGAAATAACTTTTATAAACAGCTGAAATTTGGTGTTCCAAAAAGGGTGCCACAATACGCAGTTGAATAATCGAAGTTTAAACGGATCAGACTGAATGACTGACGATACGCATCGCGGACTTTTGCCGACCGGTCTCGCCGATATTTTGCCGCCTGAGGCAGAATTTGAAGCCCGTGTAACCGAAAGCCTAATGGCATCGTTTGCGAGCTATGGCTATGAACGTGTCAAACCGCCCCTAATTGAATTCGAAGAAATTTTATTAAGTGGCAGCGGCAGTACCACGGCCAAGCAGACGTTCCGCATGATGGATCCTATCTCACAGCGCATGTTGGGCGTTCGCGCTGATATGACATTACAGATTGCCCGCATTGCCTCGACGCGTTTGGGCGATGTGCCAAGGCCCATTAGACTGAGCTATGCCGGTCAGGTATTACGAGTCAAGGGCTCTGATTTGCGCCCGAAGCGGCAGTTTGGCCAGATCGGTGCCGAGCTTATTGGCTCGCTTTCACCGCAAGCAGATGCCGAGGTCGTGCTCATGGCGGCGGAAGCTCTGACCGATTTAGGCGTGCCAAATCTTTCCGTCGATCTTGGCCTGCCAACTCTGGTAACGGCTATTTGCAGCGCAAGAGAAATTGATTTATCCGCTGAGGGAAGCAATCTCAGGGCGTCTCTAAATCAAAAAGATGCGCCAGCGATTGAGGCGCTTAGTGAAAAACTGGGCGACGAAACAAGCGCACTTTTTGGCACCCTCTTAAAAGCCGTCGGACCGGCGGATAAGGCCTTGGCGATCTTGCAGAAATGCCCGCTGCCCGAAAACGCTAAAGCCGAATTGGCCAATTTGGCTGCCGTGATAGAATGCCTTAAAGATCGCGCACCTAATTTAACCCTGACAATCGATCCGGTCGAAACCCGGGGTTATGAATATCATACCGGCGTCACCTTTACTTTCTTTGCGCTTGATGTGCGGGGCGAAATTGGCCGGGGCGGTCGTTATTTAGCTGAGGATACAAACGGTGGAGACAGCGAAGAAACAGCAACCGGGGTCTCGTTGTTTATTGACACAATTTTACGCGCGCTGCCGGATCCTACTCAGCCCGACCGGGTTTATGTTCCCGCATCAACGCCCGGTGTCGCCCAGAAATTAAGACAAGAAGACTGGATTGTCGTTGAAAGCTTTGACGACGGAGATATGGAACAAGCAAAACTTGCTGGCTGCAGCCATTATTGGGATGGCAGTCAGGTCACACCTGTTACGAATTCATAAAGGAAGAGATAGATTATGGCGAATGTAGTCGTCGTTGGCGCCCAATGGGGTGACGAAGGTAAAGGTAAGATCGTTGACTGGCTCTCTGAGCGGGCCGATGTCGTGGTGAGATTTCAAGGTGGACACAATGCGGGCCACACCCTGGTCATCGGCGATGTGACCTATAAGCTGAGCCTCCTGCCCTCCGGTATTGTTCGGCCCAACAAGCAATCGGTCATTGGTAATGGCGTGGTGCTCGATCCCTGGGCCTTGCTGAGGGAAATCGAGACCCTTAAAGGTCAGGGCGTTGAAGTCGGCCCGGACAATCTTTCCATCGCCGAGAATGTTACGCTTATTCTACCGCTTCACTCAAAGTTGGATATCGCCCGTGAAGAGGCTTTGGGTGGTGCTAAAATTGGCACGACGGGTCGTGGCATTGGCCCAGCTTACGAGGACAAAATTGGCCGCCGGGCAATACGAGCCGGCGATCTAGCGGACCGAGAAATGTTGGAAGAGCGCATTGAGAGTATGTTGCTGCATCATAACGCCTTGATGCGTGGTCTGGGATCAACCGAGATTACCAAAGACGAAATCCTGGAGCCTTTGCTGGAGGTTGCACCGAAGATACTACCTTTCGTCAGGACCGTCTGGTATCAATTGGATGAAGCGCGCCGAGACGGCAAGCGCATCCTGTTTGAAGGCGCGCAAGGCGCTATGCTTGATGTTGATCACGGCACCTATCCTTTCGTGACGTCTTCTAATACCGTCGCCGGTGCTTCAACGGTCGGCTCCGGCCAAGGTGCAAAGGCGGCCAACTATAATCTCGGCATTACCAAAGCCTATACAACGCGGGTCGGCTCGGGCCCCTTTCCGACCGAGTTGGAAGATGAGATTGGCCAAAAGCTCGGTGAGCGCGGCCACGAGTTTGGCACTGTTACCGGGCGTAAAAGACGGTGCGGCTGGTTCGATGCCGTCATGGTTCGCCAAGCCATTAAAGTCAGTGGTATCACCGGTATTGCACTGACAAAATTGGACGTTCTTGATGGCTTTGACGAGTTGAAAGTATGCACGGGCTACACCCTCGATGGCGAGAACATCGATCACTTCCCCGCCTCAATTACTGGCCAAGCCAAGGTTGAACCGGTCTATGAAACTTTGGAAGGTTGGTCGGAACCCACTTATGGCGCCAGGTCCTGGGCTGACCTACCAGCCACAGCGATTAAATATATCCGCCGGATCGAAGAATTAATCGAAGCACCGGTCGCCCTTCTTTCAACCAGCCCGGAACGCGATGATACAATATTAGTCCAGGATCCCTTTGAAGATTAAGAGAATTTAAATTTACTCATGTCATAAAAATGAGTAGAAAAGTTGAATTATGCCTGAAAGAATTTTGGGTGAACATTTATGCAGTATGTCGGTAATTTTGAGCATTATATCTTAATTACGTTATAGTAAATGCAATGAGTAAGAGTTCCGGTAGTTCTCGGAAATGGATTTAAACCTGACGCTAGAAGAGTGATCAGAATTTATGGCAGATAGTTCGTCAGAATTAGAAAACAATGAAGAAGCTGGGCTGGAATCCGTGCCTGCGCCGGTGCCTGCCCCTGATCTCGACCTGGAAACGGATGCCGAGACTGAAGTTGAATCCGACATAGCGCCACCCCCTGACGATACACCTCCTGACGATTCACCGCCTGAAGATACACCACCTGGCGAACCTGATCAGATGCCCGAGGAAGCATTAAACGAAACTCCAGAGATCGTGCCAGAGACTGTGCCGGAGATTGCGCCGGAGATTGCGCCAGAAATAGCGCCAGAAATAGCAATGGATGTGCCCCCTCCGCCGCCGGGTGATGAAGCAGATATTCCAGAGACACCGGAACCTACGGATGATACCGCTGATCAAACAGGTGGCGATACACCAGAAAACGTAGATGAAAATTTGGCCGAAGACGTCGTCGGGGAAGAAGCAGAAAATGGCGAAGTTCTCGCCCATCCCGACCAGCCGGAACCAATATCTGCCCCCGACAACACACCCCCTTCGACGCTAAACAACCGTTATGATATTTATCCTGGGCGCCCCCTGCCCGAAATGGATTCCCCGTCTGCGCGTGCGTTTGAAGCCGAAGACCGGATGCAGCCTCAACTCAAATTATTCGCTCTAATTTGCATTCCGGGCCTGCCAGTTAGGTGGGAGGAGATGGAGGAGATTGCCGACAAGGATATGCCGGGAAACATGCACCTTGCGGGTTTTGGAAATATTGACTGGCCGATTTTGGAGCAAAAATCTCTCGCTTTAGTTTATCAGCGTCCTATGGGCGGTCGTGTTGATCAATATCTAAAACATCCGGAAATTCCTGAATATAAGAAAATAGATATCATCCGTCTCGTAGCCAATACTGGTATTGCCGCCCTGCTCCAACTCCAGGAACGCAATTTGACCCATAGAAGTATTCGTCCAGACAACATTTTTTTTACCGATACCGAGCATGAAGAAGTCGTATTGGGCGATTTTGTAAGTTCCCCTCCCGGCTTTGATCAACCCGTTGCGTTTGAAACGATTGAATGCGGCATGGCGGGAGAAGGGGCTAGGGGCGTTGGAACGCTGGATGACGATATTTATGCCCTGGGCGCAAGCTTGGCGATGTTACTCCAGCGCCAAAGCCCGGTCCGGGGGATGTCTCGAGAACAAATTCTGTTGAATAAAATCGCCACGAATAGTTACCAAACGCTGGTTGGTAAGAACCTGCTCACGGCATCGTTGTTGGAGCCGATGCGGGGTATGCTGAACGATATTGTTGAAGAGCGCTGGGGGTTTGAAGAGCTCGAAATGTGGCAAAGTGGCCGCCGCGTATCTCCTCATCAAAGTGAAGTAACTCGCAAGTCTCAACGCCCCTTTAAATTTGGTGATTTTGAACACACCATAGCAAGAACGCTTTGCTTCTCGATGTCTGAACGTCGCGAATCTGCCCTTAAACTCATCAAAGACGGCTCGTTAGAACAATGGTTTGCCAAAAGTTTGGAAGACACCGAAATGGCAGCATCGATAGCTGCAGTCGTCGCAGACGCTGCTGCAATGGAAGAAACCAATCCTGATGCAGACGAGCTAATGTTATCCCGCATCTTAATGATGATCGATCCAAAAGCGCCAATAACATACAAGAACATCAAATACATGCCGGATGCTTTTGGCTCTGCCATCGCCGTCGAAACAATGCGCGACGGCAATATAAAAACCTATGCCGAATCCGTTATCAATGGCGTGCCCGGGATTTGGTATGAGATATCAGAAGGGAATGCCGGAGTTCAATTTACCGAAATTGAATTTTTTGCCCGGATTTCAAATTATTTACAAAAGGCTGGGCCAGGATTTGGTGTCGAGCGTTGTCTGTATGAAACGAATAGCGGATATGCCTGCCAAAGTCCGATAGTTGTTAAAGAAAATATTATTTCCATCGGCATGCTGCTGCCAACACTCAACGCGGTCGAGAAATCAGTCGACACTAAAAAGAGTCCTGTTGATCGCCACATCGCAGCTTTTATTGCGGCCCGCAGCGAGGGAAATATGGATGATCACTTGTCCGAGCTGGGTGACATCGATGATACTATTCAAACCCTTGGCATGTTGCGTCTGTTGGTCCTGTTACAAGATAAAATGAAGGCCGGCACTCTCATGGGCCTGACGAAATGGGTTGGGGGCTTAATGGGGCCGGTTATCAGGCTTTATCACTCTCGAACAACAAGAAAAGAAGTTGAAGCAGATGTTCCCCGAATTGTTCGCAGCGGTGAGCTCTCTGAATTGCTCACGCTTTTGGATGACCCGGAGACGAAACGGCTAGATGAAGATAACTATTTGGCGGCGGTTGAAGAATTCGGCCTAGCGGAAGACGAGGTCTTAGGCATTGAACAAGACACCGGTCCGGGCTCCGACGCAGCTGACCGTACCAGCAAACAAGCGGCAGCCATCACCTCAATTTTAATAATGATCTTTATCGTTTCGATGATAATTATGGCTGGTTAGGAGAGTAGGATGGCAGTGTCCCCAAGAAAAGCGCCTAAAGCCGCGCCAGCCAAGAGCAAAGGCAGCACCATGCAACCTTTGCTCTGGGTTTTATTGCTTTCTATCGTCATGTTTGCCTTCCCGGAATCGATAATATTACTGTTCATCGGCCTATTGCCGACGCTGGTCGCCTTCATCATTGATAAATCATCAAAAAAATATTCGACCTTTTGCGTTGGGGCGATGAATATCACGGGTGTCTTCCCCTCCTTGCTCGAGCTTTGGGCCGGTCAAAATACTATCGGCCATGCCATACAGATAATCACTAATGTATTTGATCTCATTGTAATGTATGCCGCTGCAAGCTTTGGCTGGCTTCTCTATATCGCCATTCCGCCTGTTGTAAACGCTCTGCTGGCGGTGGTTGCCCAACACCGCATTACCCAGCTTCGCAGCCGGCAACGAGAGCTCATCGGCGAATGGGGGGAAGACATTACATCCCGCCCGCGCAATACGGAAATGCTTGCGAAAGGCCGCCAGAACGCGCCGCCTTCAGCTCCTCCGGCAGATGAGCCTGAGCTGGATATTATTAACGCCACGCCGCCTGCGCCTTCTTAGACGCACTTTCATTTAAACGCCCAAAGAAAAAAGGCACCTCCTATTCGAGATGCCCTTTTTACTTCACACAGAGGGGAGATTAGGAAACTTATGCGCTCCGCCTAGGCGCTGAGCCGTTGCTCAATAACGGCGTTACGCATTGATTTTTGTAATTTCTCAAAAGCACGAACTTCAATTTGGCGAACCCGCTCACGAGAAATGCCATATTCCTGGCTGAGAACTTCCAAAGTAGCAGGCTGATCTTTTAGGCGGCGCTCAAACAAAATGTGACGCTCGCGATTTTTAAGGCCATCCATCGCTGAGTTCAACAGCGCCCGGCGTCCGTCAAGCTCCTGGTTTTCTGCCAATAATTGCTCTTGATTTTGGGTTTCATCGACCAACCAATCCTGCCACTCGCCCTCACCTTCTTCACGCAATGGCGCGTTGAGAGAGCTATCGGATTTGGCCAGACGGCGGTTCATCGAAACAACATCTTTTTCCGGAACATCAAGGCGCTCAGAGATTTCAGTCACATGTTCCGGTGTCAAATCACCAACTTCCAACGCTTTCATTTGAGCTTTGAGTTTACGGAGATTGAAAAATAATTTCTTTTGTGCCGCGGTCGTGCCCATTTTGACCAAAGACCATGAATGCAGAATATATTCCTGCATCGCTGCCCGGATCCACCACATAGCATAAGTTGCCAAACGGAAACCGCGCTCCGGGTCGAAGCGTTTGACCGCCTGCATCATACCAACATTGCCTTCTGAAATAAGCTCGGCAATCGGCAGTCCGTAGCCGCGATATCCCATAGCAATTTTAGCCACGAGGCGAAGGTGGGAATTAACCAATTGATGAGCTGATTCATGGTCTTCGTTTTTGAGCCACGCCTGTGACAACGAAACTTCTTCTTCCGGCTTCAGCATCGGGAATTTGCGAATTTCCTGAAGATAACGTGTAAGGTTTGCTTCCGGCGAGATCGTGAGACCTAGTGTTTGAACTGCCATTTTATTTTCACTCCACCCTATTAAAAAATGCTTTTCGCTACGCTAAACTGTTAACGAATGATTAAATGCATGATGATCGGAGACCCGCTCTGGGTCAATTTACGGAGTGTGTGAAAGTGTAAGCGTATGTTACAAAGCCAATTTAGGCGTTACAAAGAGCCAAAATATCGCGGGGAAGCGGGCTTTTGAAGCTTATTTTATCACCCGTGATCGGGTGGATAAAACCGATTAAATAGGCATGCAAGGCCTGCCGATTAAGGTTCTCTACAGCCTTATGAAACACAACTGAAACATTCTTTTTCAATTTTTTGACATCTTTTGCACCATAAACCGGATCGCCAATGATCGGATGGCCGAAGCTGGTCATATGAACTCTGATCTGGTGCGTGCGTCCAGTTTCCAATCTGCATTCAATCAAGCTTGCCCAAAACTGATTGTCCTCCCCCACACGCTGCTCAACTTTGTAGTGGGTCACAGCGTGTTTGCCGCCCCGGCTAACCACAGCCATTTTCTTTCGATTGCGGGGATTGCGTCCGATATTGCCTTCGATCACGCCGGATTTAGTTTTAGGCACACCCCAGACCATGGCTTTGTACGCTCGGTCCAGGCTGTGATCTGAGAATTGGGCAGCCAACCCGCGGTGAGCGATATCGTTTTTTGCCGCCACCATCAGACCACTGGTATCTTTATCCAAACGGTGCACGATGCCAGGACGCGCTTCGCCGCCAATGCCGGAAAGGCTACTGCCACAATGCGCAATCAACGCATTGACCAATGTTCGATCTGGATTACCGGGCGCCGGATGGACGACGAGGCCAGCCGGTTTATCGATGATAATCAGATCGTCATCTTCATAAACAACATTGAGATCGATTTTTTGAGCAACCGGTAGCGCCGTCTTTAAAGCAGGGATAGCAATTTCAAATACCTCACCGGGTTTGACCCGACGTGAGGGGTCCGTTACTTTCGCCCCCGCATTCGTAATACATCCGTCAATAATAAGGGATTTAATACGAGTGCGGGAATGTTCGGCAAAGCTCTCGCTTAAAAATTTATCGAGACGACTGCCGGCAAAACTTTCAACGACGGTCGCCTGAAGGGTCTCGATTTTGGTTGGATCTTTCATGCGGAGAAGACTGGACCAAAAACATGCATAAAAACAAGGCCTTAGTTTCACTTGTCTTCGGTCTCGGCATTATCCTTATCGGCGGATTTGGCCTGTTGATTTTTGGTCTGTATCAGCGCGCCAGCGATCCGGATTTTAAATTTTTCAGCGAGAACAGCGACAAACCTGCGCAAATCAGCTCAGCCGCTAACCCTACCCCGCGCTTGAACACCAATTTACCGGTGAATATTTCGATCCCATTACCAAAAGGCGAGCGCATAAAGGAGATCGAAGCATCCGGCAACAGGATCATTGTGCATATTACTAATCAGGCAAAGCAGGATCAAATTATGGTATTGGATGCCGAGACCGGTGCCGTCATCCGGCGCTTGCGCTTTGATCCGCAACCGTGATCCAGCTAGATAAATTTCAGTTTGAGCAAATAGAGCAAGCAGCCCGCGCCGCCTATCCGGCCGAATGTTGTGGCTTGTTGGTGGGAAAAAGAACTGCTGAAACCGTGACGCTTTCCCGCATCGTCCCAAGTGTCAATCTGCTGGCTGATCAGGGAAATGATCGCTTTGAGATCGATCCTCAAATCCGCATTAACTTAGAGCGCGAACTGCGCGGCTCGGATGATAGCATTGTCGGGCATTACCACTCCCACCCCGACCATCCAGCCCAGCCGTCTGAAACCGATTTGGAGCAAGCCTTTGAGCCAGATCTAATCTGGTTGATTGTCTCTGTCAGGGACGATGAGGCGACGGATGTTAAAGCCCATATGATCGATCCTGCGACCGGCACCTTCGTTGAAATCAGCTGTCAGGTCAAATAAGCCCTGCTAGCTGACAACATTGCGCCTAGCTTGCACCAGCAGGTAGAAGACGATCGCAGCGGCTAGAACTCCGCCGCCTAAATCCACCCATACGCCGCCCGGAACTACGCCGGCTGGAATCAGCAAAGCAAATCCAGCCAAGGCAAAAACCAGTCGCGAGCCAATATCCAGGACTTTGGAGAAATAACCGATCACCGCGATGGTAAGCATCCACACGCCACCAACGGCTGTTACCACCGCCCAAATGATATCTGCATTCTCGCCCTTCATCAGGAGGTTTGGCGACAGCACAAATAAGAACGGGACGACATAAGCGGGCCAGCCAAACCGAATCGCCGATAAACAGGTTTTAATCGGATCAGTTTTAGCAATCGCTGCGCCAGCATAAGCCGCAATGGCAACCGGCGGGGTTATCATCGACATCATGCCGAAATAGAGCACTGTCCGTCGTCATAGTAATTGGAACAATCAACGGCCTGATCTAAAGGAGGATCTGGCTCATCTGGTTCAATATATTAAGCGGCGTATTTGCGGTATTGCAAGCGCCGGGTCTCCATTGTCTTCAGTTTGATCCTTTCGCGTTGTTTTAAAATGGCCTGCCCACGCCCGAAGTAGACATCTGCCGGAGTGAGGTTGTTAATGCTCTCGTGGTAGCGCCGATGATTGTAATGATCGACGAACGCCTCGATCTGGGCTTCCAGGTCTGCCGGGAAGAAGTAGTTCTCCAGCAGGATGCGGTTTTTCAGGGTCTGGTGCCATCGCTCGATCTTGCCCTGTGTTTGCGGATGGTACGGCGCCCCCCGGACGTGTCCCATTTTCTTTTCATCTAACCATTCAGCCAACTCGCCAGAGACGTAGCTGGATCCATTATCAGATAACAGTCTCGGCTTGTGCTCAACATGGGCCTGCCCGCAGCCTGATGCCTGTAGGGCGAGGGTCAGCGTGTCGGTTACATCGCTCGTCTTCATGGTCGTGCATAGCTTCCAAGCAATAATATAACGCGAGTAATCATCAAGGATTGTCGACAGATACATCCAGCCCCAGCCAATGACCTTCAGATAAGTGAAGTCGGTCTGCCACAGTTGATTTATCGCCGTGGTCTTGTCCCTGAACTCATTTGCAGCCTTAATGACGATGAATGCTGGACTGGTAATCAGATCAAGGGATTTGAGCAGTCGATAGACGGAAGCCTCTGAGACAAAATATTTTTCTGTGTCTGTGAAGCGCACGGCCAATTCGCGGGGAGACAGTTCCGGCACATCCAGAGCCAGGTCAACAATACGATCACGAATATCATCAGGAATACGATTCCAGACGCGTGATGGCCTGGGCGATTGATCTTCCAGAGCTTCCGGGCCAGCAATTTGCAAGCGATCGTACCAGCGATAAAACGTGGTCCGGGGAATGCCCAGCTTGTCCAATGTCTGTTTGATTGGCAGGTGGGATTGTTCAACAAGGCGAATGATCTCAAGCTTTTCAGATGCGGGATATCTCATTCGTCTTCTCCCCCATCCGCGATCATGCTTTTTTTAAGAAGTCGGAGTTCCAATGTCTGCTCGGCAACGACTTCTTTCAGCTCACGCGCTTCACGGCGAAGGCTGGTCACCTCTCCAGTCGAAGCTGCACGGGCCGTATCACCCGCCAAGCGGCGCTTGCCAGCTTCCATAAACTCCTTCGACCATTTGTAATAAATGCTCTGGGCAATGCCTTCTATCCGGCAAAGCTCTGCAATGGTTTCTTCACCACGCAATCCATCCAGCACAATGCGGATCTTTTCTTCTGCCGAATATTGCTTGCGCGTAGCCCGGCGAATATCCTTGATCGCCTTGGCGGCACCCGTCTGTCTTGTCTGTGATTTCTGTCTCATCTTCATTCCCCTTCGGGTCATTACGATGAACCAGAAATCCTCTCTTATGCAATACCGCTAATCTGTTCCATAGGCGCTGACGTTAGACATTCTCCACATCTCCATAGTTTTTTCCGGGCACGAATTCTGGAGGTAATGGCAGGTTCAAGAAATTATCTTTTGAGGGATTATTTTTTTGTGCTCCCCACATTTGTCTTTTTTCTGATGAATAAAGTTTGTTGATGTCTGGTTCTTTCGTTAAGTCTCTAAAGGAGTGCATCGACTCGAAATGGATATGAGGGTATCTCACTGGTCAGTAGAAAGTGATGCGGCTAAAGCTCTTACCACTAAGATGTTCACTCTTGCCAAGGACAAGACCATTGGCAAGGCTGAGGCTCTCAAGCAATCCATGCTCGCCTATATGAACACCCCCGCCAAACCCCATCTTGCTCATCCCATGTTCTGGGCGCCGTTCTCTATCGTAGGCGAGGGAAAGTAGGTAAAAAGTTCGATGGCGAATTTTAATTTCCTTGAATTTCTACCCCCATTTGACAAATGAAACGAATCCCCTTAATCATAATTTTGCCGAAATTAATTTCGATCTAAGGGATAGTATCCCTCGCATCTTGGAGCAGTACTCTAATTTAGCTAATTGATCGATATCGATTTCCTTATGGCGGGCAGTGCCCGACGGCTAACTTCAGTCAGTGGCTGATGTGAACCTTCGTGGAGCTCTGCCTTTTTTTATGTCTTGAGCAGAGCTCTCTATTTCATTGAATGGAGGGCACTATGCCAAATTCTAAAAATTCAAATTCAGCATACCCTATTACAACAAGTCATATTATTCCTGAAAGCATCCTGGAACTACATGTCGAATATCGACCCATATCTGGTCTCAGACCAAACAAACACAACCCCCGAACTCATAGCAAAAAACACATAAATCAAATTGTCGAAAGCATAGACAAATTTGGATTCGTAAACCCGATCATTCTTGATGATCAAGGCAATATTCTGGCCGGCCATGGCCGCTACTTCGCAGCAAAGCTTCTTGGCTACAAAGAAGTTCCAGTCATCTGCATCAATGATATGACTGAAGCCCAAAAGAAAGCATACCTCATTGCTGATAATCGTCTTGCCGAATTATCTGGGTGGGACCAAAATCATTTGGCTTTTCAAGTTCAACAAATCTTTGAGATTGATCCAGAGTTCGACATCACCATAACTGGCTTTGAGACGGGTGAACTAGACCTAATCATTGGTGACCAATTTGAGCACCTAGAATCCGACACTCCTTTGCCGCCGGTGAGTAGCGGCCCGAGCATCTCACGGCCTGGAGACCTTTGGATATCAGGGCATCATCGATGTTATTGCGGTGATGCGACCAAGATAGATGCAGTGAACACCTTAATGTCTGACAACTCGGCTCAAATGGTTTTCACAGATCCACCATACAATTTGGCTATTGGAAACATTGTCGGTAGAGGCCAAACTAAACATCGTGAATTCCCCATGGCGTCGGGCGAGATGACCAAGGAGAGTTTTATATTCTTCTTAACGGTCATGCTCAAAAACCTATTATCGTTTACTGCCGATGGATCCATATTTTATATTTGCATGGATTGGCGACATATCGGTGATTTGTTGACTGTTGCGACCAGCCTTAATATTGAGACCAAAAATATCTGCGTTTGGGATAAAGGCCGGGGCGGTATGGGTTCAATGTACCGATCCCAACACGAGTTCGTCGCAGTCTTCAAAATTGGCACTGCACCACACGTTAATAATATTGAACTGGGTCGCCACGGGCGCAATCGCACGAATGTCTGGCAGTATCCACCTGCCCGGATTGGCGGCGAGACCGACCTTAGCCTCCATCCAACTGCCAAACCCATTGCGATGGTAGCCGATGCGATAAAAGACTGTTCCCACCGGGGTGACATCATACTCGATCCGTTTTGCGGTAGCGGGACCACAATAATCGCTGCCGAGAATACCGGTCGCTGCGCTTACGTGATGGAACTTGATCCTCACTATGTTGATCTCATTATTCGCCGATGGCAGGCTCTAACGGGTGAGCAGGCAATATTAGAAAAATCCGGCATGACCTTCGATGAAGTCGCTGCCTCACGGCAATCCAGAGGATCTGACAGGGAGATGAACGATGACATCTAAGAAAACCCCTGAAACGTCGCAGCTTGACGACGCTGAATCAGGCTTCGAAATCGGCTACGGCAAGCCTCCCAAGAAAAATCGCTTTCAACCAGGGCAATCAGGTAATCCCAAAGGTCGGCCCAAGGGCACAAAAAACCTGAAAACAGATTTAGAAGCCGAATTAAAAG
>Ga0233428_1001030_pt1 | contig 32456 bp, 46 predicted proteins | sample SI_118_April2016_4_FD_179890 | JGI IMG/M metagenome (GOLD analysis project Ga0233428, IMG submission 179890) | Seawater microbial communities from Saanich Inlet, British Columbia, Canada - SI_118_April2016_120_MG | ecosystem: Environmental > Aquatic > Marine > Inlet | place: Canada: British... | reverse complement strand
AGAAAATCATAAAGTCCCGCCAGTTCTACCCCGTATTTGTGACGGGCTTGTCTGGCAACGGCAAGACCTTTATGATTGAGCAAACTGCCGCCAAGTTGGGCAGAAAGCTGATCCGTGCCAACATCACCGTCGAGACCGACGAGGACGATCTGATCGGCGGCTTCCGCCTTGTCGATGGCCAGACCATGTTTTTCAAGGGTCCCGCTATCAAAGCCATGGAAGAGGGTGCCATCCTGTTGCTGGATGAAATCGATCTGGGTCATCCTTCTAAGATTATGTGCCTGCAATCGATCCTTGAGGGTTCCTCATATTTCATCAAAAAGACTGGTGAGACGGTTGAGCCGAAATCCGGTTTCACGATTATCGCGACAGCGAATACCAAGGGCAAAGGTTCACTTGATGGTAGCTTCATCGGCACAAATGTTTTGAATGAAGCCTTTTTGGAGCGGTTTAACATCACCGTCGAGCAAGAATACCCGACGCCTTCGGTTGAGAAAAGAATTCTCTCCAAGGTGTTTGCCGATCTGGACCTCGACCCGATGTCAACCTTCATTGACAAGCTTACCCTGTGGGCCGAGGTAGTTCGCCGGACTTACTACGCCGACGGCATTGACGAAATCATTGCTACCCGCCGTCTGATCCATATTGCCCGTACCTATGCGATCTTCAAGAATCGCCAGGAGGCAGTTAAGCTTTGCTTGAACCGTTTTGATGAAGCCACCCAAGAAGGTTTCATGCGCCTCTATAATGCCGTCGATGATGAAGCCGTTACCGAGGACGAGGATGGCGGCATGACCCCCATCCTGACTAAGACGGAGGACGATTACGAGCCCTTCTAGGTTTCTCTCCCTAGAGGGGTGCCACCAGCCGGCTTCTCACCGGCTGGTGGCTTGTATTTATTTTTTGGGCCTACTGTGAGGGCGTACCAAAACAGCTATATATTACGAATGATTATTTTGAATTGAGGTTATAATGGAAATATCTATTAGTGTGGAGGAGTTAAGAAAGCGCCGAATTTTTGTGGCGACTCCTATGTACGGTGGCCAGTGTGCTGGAATGTATACGAAATCAACCGCCGATCTTGCTTTATTGTCTGCCAAATATGGCGTGGAAATAAAGTTTTTCTACCTATTCAACGAATCTCTAATCACGCGGGCACGGAATTATCTTGTGGATGAATTCCTCCGAAGTGGTTTCGATTACCTGATGTTTATCGATTCAGATATCGGATTTGATCCCAGCGATGTTTTGTCACTAGCCGCTCTGATCGATCCAGATAATGATAAAGAAATCATCTGTGGTCCATATCCCAAAAAGACAATTGCCTGGGAAAAGATCAAGATGGCAGTTGATCGTGGATTTGCCGATAAAGACCCAACTGATTTGAACAAATACGTTGGCGATTTCGTTTTCAATCCAGCCCAACAAACCGACAGCATTCCCGTAGACGTGCCCGTTGAAGTCTTGGAGGGCGGGACCGGATTTATGATGATCCATAGATCGGCTCTAGTGAAATATGCGGCGGCATATCCAGAATTTTCATATCGGCCAGATCATGTCCGAACGGGTGCATTCAACGGCACCAGAGAAATCACCGCCTTCTTTGATTGTGTCATTGACGATAAGAACACGGACCTTCACCGAAAACTCCGAGTGCTGGCTGAAAGTGGTGGTGCCACGGCGGAGCAACTGGTAGAACTGATCGATTATACCGATTCAGAAGGATACTCTAAGAGATACCTCTCGGAGGATTACATGTTCTGCCAATGGTCTCGAAAGATCGGTATCAAAGTTTGGCTATGTCCATGGATGAAACTCGCCCATGTAGGCAATTACACTTTTGGTGGTTCCCTACCTGATCTTGCTGCTATTGGAGCAGGTGCCACCGTTGATGTGGATACCGCGAAGAAAATTGCCGATCCCGTTGTTGCCCCACCGGCGAGAAGAAAGAGCAAAAAGAAATGATCGTTGGAATTGTAGGACTTATTGGAAGCGGTAAAAATACAGTTGGCGATATTCTGGTAGGCGACCACGGATATAAACAAGAATCATTCGCCAAATCATTGAAAGATATGACCGCTATACTATTCAACTGGGACAGACGCCTCCTGGAGGGCGATACCGAAGAAAGTCGGAATTTCCGAGAAACGGTAGATTGGTATTGGTCGGAAGCCTTAGGCATTCACTCATTTACTCCCAGATATGCCCTTCAATTTATGGGCACCGAAGTTATGCGCCAAAGCTTCCATGATGATATTTGGGTCAAGTCTCTCTATACAAAATTGATGGCATATAGAGGAGATACGGTCATTACCGACGTAAGATTTCACAACGAAATGAAAATGATCCGCCAAGCTGGTGGTGAAATTTGGCATGTGAAGCGCGGTGCCGACCCTGAATATTGGGATACCGCGATGAAGCATTTTGATCTAATGGAAGAATATTACCCAGAAATTCATCGATCAGAATGGGAATGGATTTCAGGTTCATGGGATCATGAGATTCCCAACGACAAATCCCTAGAACATCTCCGTGTCCGAGTCAGCGATGTTTTAGAATTTGGTTATGAATTATTGGTTGACAAACGCGAAAACCTATGATATACTTAGATTATACAATTTGAAAAGAGGAATATTATGCAACTATCTCCCGAAACCATTGAAGTCTTGAAGAATTTCGCCACCATTAATCAGTCCCTCATTTTCGAGGAAGGCAATACCCTAGCTACGGTATCCCAGCAAAAGACGATAATGGCCAAAGCGCAAATCACGGACGATATCCCGGCGGATTTCGCCATTTATGATGTGGGTCGCTTCCTGGGATTTATCAAACTGTTCGATAATCCCAGTTTCGAATTCACCGACTCGGCAGTCATTGTCAAGAACGGTAAAGCCCAGGGTCGATATACGTTTGCCGATGCTTCTCTGATCATGGCGCCGCCGAAGAAAGATTTGGTGGTTGACGCCGAGGTAGAATTCGATCTGGACAGTAGCACCCTTACGGAAATCATGTCGGCAGCTAATGTCACTCAATTGCCCAATGTGGCCATCGTAGGCAACGGAACCACAATTCATATCACCACGCTTGATGTGAAGAATGATGGATCAGACAATTTCCAAATTCCAGTCGGCAAAACGTCTGATAATTTCCGTATGATTTTCAAGATGGAAAACTGGAAGTTCCTTGATCGCGATTATACGGTAAGGATCACCTCCAAGGGCGTCTCCCAGTTCACGGCCAAGGACGTTGAATATTTCGTTGCGGTAGAGTCAGGTTCCACATTCGAGGGTTGATTGAATGGAAGAGACACTTTGGGTAGAAAAATATCGTCCTACCAAAATTGAAGATTGCATTTTACCACCCGCTTTGAAAAAGACTTTTCAGGCATTTGTGGATAAAGGGGATATTCCCAATCTCTTATTGAGTGGTGGTCCGGGCTGTGGTAAAACTACCGTAGCTTTGGCCATGCTCAAAGAGATTGACGCCGATAGCTATATCGTCAACGGTTCGTTGTCTGGTAATATCGACACCCTACGGAATGAAATTGCCAATTATGCATCGTCCGTATCCCTCACCGGTGGCAGAAAATTTGTCATTCTTGATGAGGCTGATTATCTTAATCCTCAATCAACTCAGCCCGCCCTTCGTGGCTTCATTCAGGATTTTTCAAAGAATTGTGGGTTTATCATGACCTGCAATTATGTCAATCGGATCATTGAGCCACTTCATTCGCGGATGTCTGTCGTGGATTTCCGAATGAATGCCGCCGATAAGCCTGCTATGGCAATGGATTTCATGAAGCGACTAATGGGTATTTTGGATACCGAGGGCGTGACATACGACAAGCAAGTCCTTGCCGAAATCATTCAAAAACATTTTCCCGATTACCGTCGAGTAATCAACGAGGTACAAAGATATGCAGCCGCAACCGGTTCGATTGATTCTGGTATTCTAGCCAACATTGGTAATATCAAAATCAAAGAATTAATGGAAGCTATGAAGACGAAAAACTTCAAAGTGGTTCGCCAGTGGGTAGCGAAAAATCTGGATAATGATTTCATCCACCTCACCCGAATTATTTTCGATAGGTCAAACGAATACATGGCAAAAACCAGCGTACCGCAATTGGTTTTGATACTTGCCGACTATTCTAATAAGGATGCCTTCGCTGCGGACAAAGAGATTAATACCCTGGCCATGCTGGTCGAGATTATGCAAGATGTGGAGTTCATCTAAAAACTAAATACAGGGTAGTGATATGAAAGGAGAATAATGTTCCACCGTCTGAGGCTACCCAAAAAAGAAACAGACCCCCGAAAAGATCGCGCCAAGCATCGTCGTGCCAAAATCAAGAGGCAACGAATTGATGGTGCCGTCCATTTGCTCCAGAGCAATGGATACCATGTAGTGAAGCGGGGTGAATATGGGTTGACTTAATGAAAGAGAAGTGAATGGCAAGAAATTTATACGGTGAGGAAATTGAGGAAGAGGCCGAGGAAGAGGTCTCTAAGCCCAAGAAAAAATCACCATTCTATATCATGAACGCCATCGATCAGGGCAGGGATATTGTTGGAGAATCTGACGATCCCGACGAAATCCTAGCTGACTATAATCCGTATATCACAAATCGATCATACATGCGGTACATGGATACTGTCCTATTAGCTAACGAATTGAACTTTCGTCCAATGATGCCCGCCGACATGCAATACGCCTTCCTTATAAATACTATCAGGCCAAGTAAACGTTTCGAAAAATGGCTCAAAGCCGACGAGATTGAAAACATTGAATTAGTCAAAGCATATTATGGCTACAATAATGAAAGAGCAAGAGAAGCCCTTAACATTCTATCGGCCGAAGATATTGATAGAATCAAAAAGAAAATGCATAAGGGCGGTGACATGAAATGACTATCCACACAATGATCGAAATCCTTCTTGAAGAGGCGGATGATTTCCTCAAAGTAAAAGAAACGCTAACCCGAATAGGCATAGCCTCAAGAAAAGAACAAGTATTATTCCAATCTTGTCATATTCTACATAAGCAAGGACGTTACTATATCGTCCACTTCAAAGAACTATTCGCCCTCGACGGCAAAACAACTAACTTTTCGGAAGAAGATAAGGCTAGACGGAACACAATAGCCAATCTATTAGATGATTGGGAACTATTATCATTGGTCGAACCAGATAAAAGTTCTGCTCCTGTCGCCGATTTGACTTCGATCAAGATATTACCCTTCTCTGAGAAGAGAAATTGGGACTTGAGGACCAAATACAATATTGGTCGAAAACACTAAATTATGGAGTTTTATTATGGACTTACTACAAGATATTGAAGCCCACGAAGGAATCCCTGTACAAATTAAGCTAACCGGCGGTCAAATGCCAACCCGTGCCACCATCGGTTCTGCGGGTCTAGATTTGTACGCATATTTGCCGCAATCATTTAACTACGGCAAGGGTACTCACATCGGTCCGGGCGACAGGCAATTAATTTCATGTGGATTTTCTATGGCTCTTCCTTCCGGTTGGGAAGCCCAAGTTCGACCGCGATCTGGGTTGGCGCTCAAACGAGGTTTGACCGTATTAAATTCGCCGGGGACTATTGATAGCGATTATCGAGGTGATATTGGCATCGTTTTACATAATACGTCCTCTCATATGCAAATGATTGAAAACGGCGACCGCGTTGCCCAGATGGTCATCAAAAAGGTTCCTAATGTCCGCTTGATTCTTGTCGAAGATTTAGGCACCACCGCGCGAGGCTTCGGAGGATACGGCTCAACGGGATAATAAATTTTGTCCTAGGGGTTGACATTTCGGAAAAAGACACTATATATTAAGTAGGGTGCCATAATGGGCCCTACATTCTTGCTTTTAAAGGAGAACACAATGGTAAGATACGATTACGGCGCATGGCGCATACCCATGGAAATGCTTCCTGGATTCTCGGGTAAATCCCAAAACGTATACCCTCCCTTCAATATAGTGGAATTGAGCGAATTGAATTTCGTCATTGAAGTCGCGGTCGCTGGTTTCACAAAAGACCAATTGACCGTCGAGAGGGAAGAAAACGACCTTACGGTCACAGGATCAGGTGGCGAAGATGAGCGTACCTATTTCCATAAAGGAATTGCGGGAAGAGGTTTCGAAAAGAAATTCCGCCTTGCTCCCGATGTCAGTGTTACAGGCGCCGACTTCATTAACGGAATTCTCTCTATCGCAATGAAGAGGGATATTCCTGAGGAGAAAAAGCCTGAGGGTATTACCATCATGTAACTTATAAATACGTGGTCTGGCAATCAAGCTGGACCACGTATTTTATGAGGCACATGATGCAACTATCCGAAAATTTCTCGCTGGCAGAATTGACTAATAGCCAGACAGCAACCCGGAAGGGTATTTCTAACGAGCCTACAGACGACCATATTGCTAATCTTATGAGATTAGTTGAAAATATTTTGCAACCATGTAGAGATGAATTTGGTGCCATTATCATTACGTCGGGATATCGATCCGCTGCCTTAAATGAGGCTATTGGAGGATCAACCCGGTCGCAGCATTCGAAAGGCGAAGCAGCCGATTTCCATGCTAAGACCGTGGACTGCCTGGCATTAGGTAAATGGATTGCCAATAATTTAGATTTCGACCAGTTGATTTTCGAATTCATCGACTCGCCAACAGGCGGATGGATTCATTGTTCTTCCTCGGGAGATAATCGGGGCGAAATCCTAAAAGCGGAGAAGCAAAATGGTAAAACAGTCTACACTCAAATGGAATTATTCTAAAAACACATACACCCAAAGAGAGTGGGATCGCACAGTAGGATACGGTGTGGTACCCGACGAATACAAGAAAGAGACTAATGAACATTTTCAAAAAGATGTGGCAGAACCACAAGACGAGGAAGGCTGCCCGTAACGAGTATGAGGCATATATGGCATACCTTCATGCCGAGTATCCCTTGCAGTATAAGTATAGGTGTAACACATGGCCAGGGTGCAATCCAATGCATCACAATGGCTATACCTGGTAACAACAGAAAGATTTATTATGACGGTAAAAGTTTTGAAACTAACGAGCGGTGAAGAGATTATTGGCACTACCTTGGCATACGCCGAAAGTGACACAATCATTAAAAAGCCCATCGTGATTCAGATCGCAATGGATGAAAATGGTGAGCCACAGGTTGGTATGGGCATTTATTGTCCGCTCTCAGATGAGGATCAATTGAGGATTCGGAACGATGCGATTTTATTTTCGTACAAGCCGGTGGCGCAATTGCTCAACCAATATCAATCCATGACTGGCGGTCTTTTGACACCTGCGGGACCGGGGCTTATCCTTCCCTCTTGACATTCCCTACAAATTATGTTATGATAGAATATAATATGATTAGAGGATTGCATGGATTTTTATACCGACGTTCAAGTTTACGGCAATAATATCCTCCTTAGAGGCGTTCGAGGTACCGAACGTTACTCTAAGAAGGTGCCGTACAAGCCCACCCTATACGTGGCAACCCAAGAAACAGACTCTGGCTTCAAAGCTATGGATGGCACCAATGTCAGTCCTATGCAGTTTGAAAGCATCCGCGAAGCCAGGGATTTCTACAAGTCATATAGTGACGTAGCCAACGTCACGGTATATGGCAACAACCTATACAATTACGCATACATTAACGAGCGATGGAATGGTGATATCGATTTCGATTCATCATTACTCCGCGTTGCCAATATCGATATTGAGGTTGCGTCTGAAAATGGTTTCCCCGAACCAGGTCCAGCCACAGAGGAAGTCGTATCGATCACGGTAGGTATCGGTGGCAAATACTGGGTATTTGGCTGCGGGGAATTCGACAACAAAACACCAGATAAGGTGTTCTATCGGAAATGCCAGAATGAGAAAGAATTGCTTTTGAACTTTCTGGATTTCTGGGCATCCGATTATCCCGATGTTGTGACTGGATGGTATATCCAGCTCTTTGATATTCCCTATCTGGTGAATCGAATTACCAATCTCATGGGCGAAAAGGTAGCGAACAAGCTATCGCCCTGGGGTAAGATATATGAACGGACATTCAACCAAGGGTATGGCAACCGAGTTCAAGCCTACGAGATTGTAGGCGTTGCCGAAGCCGATTACATCATTCTATACCAGAAATTCGGTGGTGGTTCCCAAGAATCCTACAAACTGAATCACATTGCATGGATTGAATTGGGTGAGCAGAAACTGGATTACTCCGAACACGGCGCCCTCCATCTCCTATATAAGAATGATTATCAAAAGTTTATCGAATACAACATTCAGGACGTTGTGTTGGTCGACCGCCTTGACGATAAGCTGGGCTTGATCGATTTGATCCTGTCATTGGCGTACCTGACCAAGGTGAATATCCCTGATGTCCAGAAGCAAGTGAGGATGTGGGATACAATTACTGCCAACCATTTGTTGAATAGGGGCATTGTGGTTTCACCCAAGAAGGTATATCAGAAGTCGGATACCTACGAGGGAGCATATGTTAAACAGCCGTTGATTGGCGAACATAAGTGGGTTATGTCGTTCGATCTAGCCTCTATGTATCCAATGCTTATTCGCCAGTTCAATATCGGACCAGAAACCATTCAGCCTGAGCCGATGGATATCAATATTGAGGATATCATTTACGAGAGAGTTACCGAACCACTCCATGATACCTTCTCTGTCGCCGGGAATGGTGCCATGTATACCCGTGAATTTGAGGGTATGTTATCAACCATCATGGGTGAAATGTATGATGGTCGTGTGACAGCAAAAAACAAGATGATGGATGCTAGAAAGCGAAAAGAAGAAATCCTAAAAGAAATTGAATCCCGCGGGTTGAAAACCTGATTTGTATAAATACGAATATAGGATATAGTAAAGTAGGATAAAAAGATGTATTATGTGTATACTCTAACAGACCCCATGACCGCTCAAATATTTTATGTGGGTAAAGGAAAGCATAGAAGAAGTAAACACCACTTGCAGAAATCGATATGGAATAACCCCAAAACCAGCAGTAATCCATATCTTTACAGTCATATCAAAAGGTTGATGGAAAATAATAATATTCCTATTATTCAACATATTTTTGAAAGTGAAGTGGAAAATGATGCTTTAGAGTATGAGGAAAAATTAATTAGTCGTCTGGGAACATTCAATACTGGAGGACCGCTGAAAAACATATTTGAGGGTAAAGGATCTCGTAGTTATGAATGGACTACCGCAAGAAAAAGATCATATAAAGAGAAGAAACGGGCACTAAGAAAAATTGATCCCTCATATGAGGAACTATACAATTTGTATGTAAACGAAAACAAAAAACGATCTGATCTTGCTGAATATTATGGAATAAGCGTTTCTTATTTGAAAAAAATACTGAATGAACATGGTATTAAGAAACCCAAAGTATTAATAGATAAAAATATGATCCATAGAGTAATAAGGTGCTGTGTCCAATGTGGCTCAGAATTTGAAATTATTCCCAGTAAGAATAATAGATTCTGTAGTAGAAAATGCGCCGATGTTGGAGGAAGAAAAAAATGTGCCCAGATAGCCAGCCGAAAATAGAATTCTGTTGTCCAGTCTGCCATGATTGGGCAAATGTAGAAGAACACGTTTTTACTTGTGGTTTGGGTGGAAATGTGTTACAATGGAATGAGTTAGTTAAATATTGGGAGCAACTTGGTGGTATTAAAACTAGAAGAACTATCCGACCAGGAACTGAAAAATGAACTGGCTCTGACCGATGATGAAATTTCAAGGTATAGCAATCTCCAGTTGGCATTGAAAGTCACTCTTAACTCCGCATATGGCGCCATGGGCAGCCAGTATTTCAGATTTTACGATTTGCGGAACGCCGAGGCCATTACACTTTCGGGCCAAGTCGCCATCAGATTCATTGAGACCAAGTTGAATAAGTATCTGAATAATCTCCTAAAGACGGAGGGCAAAGATTATGTTATTGCAAGCGATACAGATTCGGTCTATCTCAATCTTAGTGGCCTTGTTGATACTGTGTTCCCGGTGGAAGGGGATACTCCGAAGGAACAGATCGTTTCCTTTTTGGATAAGGTGGCAAGCACTAAAATTGAACCGTTTATTGATCGATGTTATCAAGACCTTGCTAAGACACTTAATTCCAAGCAAAAAATGAAAATGAAGCGCGAGGTCATTGCAACTAACGGTATATGGACCAACAAAAAACGCTATGCATTGAACGTCCTTGATAATGAGGGCGTCCGATATGCCGAACCTCAAGTGAAGATTATGGGACTTGAGGTTGTTCGATCTTCAACTCCTTATGAGTGTAGGGAAGCTATTCGGGAATGCCTACGGATTATGTTGAATGGCACACCCGCCGAGCTAGTCGAACATATTACTGCCTTTGAGGAAAAGTTCCGTAAGATGGATTTCATGGACGTGGCGAAACCATCTGGTGTGAATGGTATGAAAAAGTATGCCGACACAAAAGGCATTTTCATTCTCGGCACACCATTCCATGTTAAAGGCGCGTTGATTTTCAACCATCTTCTCCACGAACGGAAGCTGACCAAGAAGTATGAACAGATCAGGGAGGGCGAGAAAATCAAAGCCTGCTATTTGGTAGAGCCCAATCCAATCGGTTCTCCTGTGCTTTGCGTATCGACAGAACTGCCTGAGGAATTCGGGATCGAAAAATACATCGATTATGACCTCCAGTTTGATAGGAATTTCATGACGCCTGTTAGAAATATCGCCGATGTGATTGGATGGAAGACCGATAATAGCGCGACCCTTGAAGCGTTTTTCGGTTGACATTACCCAGCGGATATGTTATTATTATATAATGAGAGGAACATGATATGTTTATTTGGACTATATCTGATATTATTGGACTTGCTGTTTTTACTGTTGTTATCGCAGCCATTGGTTTATATGCGATAGCACATTGGCTCCATAATCGTAGTGTACGGGCGCGGAATGCAGCGAGGAAATCCCAATGAAATACACAACTGCCGATATGAGTGTGATGGCAGCCAAGATGCGAATGGCTCCTAACCGTGAGTGGAAAGAAGCGGCTGTGATGTTGGAACAAGCGGCTGATATGTTGAACAAAATGAACAAGATAGCCAACTGGGAAAACGCAGGACCATTCATTACTGGAGCATCCCAAGAAGAGCGTGACCCAGGGCAAATGCCAGAGCGGTTCTTTGTATGCCCTGCATATGGTTCATCGGATACCTATGCCTATGAGAAGATGAAAAATGAGAGTCCTTAAACTCACCCCGACGATTTTGGTATTCATGTTTTTACCCATAGTGTTTTTACAGGGTCAGTATCATTTATTCAAATGGACCCTGAACTTCTAAATCCAGTGAATTGAATCAAACAAGCGAGATTTATAGCATGTTTCTGGATAGCATTCGTCCTTGGTGTTCGGATTTATATAATGACATTCTTTGGTCTATAAACAGGCCATAAAGGCTCTTTATGGCCTGTTTATAGACCATTTAGGGTTTGAGCATCATACGAACAATAATTTATTCATAGGAGAAAATATGACTGACTTTTTTAAAACAATGACCAAAGGCATCAATAACGAGTATGCCGCGGTAGCAGCCGATGGCGTCACAGCGGGTGATGTTACTGATTTTATGGATACCGGGTCGTATATGTTCAATGCTCTAATGAGCGGTAGCATTTTCGGTGGCATTCCAAACAACAAGATTACCGCTATTGCTGGTGAAGAAGCCACGGGCAAGACCTTTTTCGTCTTGGGTGTTATCAAGCATTTTCTGGATAATGAGCCAGAGGGTGTTTGTATTTTCTTTGAGTCTGAGTCTGCTATCTCCAAGAATATGATTGAAGACCGTGGCATTGACTCAACCCGAGTAATGATTGTGCCTGTTACAACCATCCAAGAGTTTCGGACCCAGTCCCTCAAGATTTTGGACAACTACGAGAAACAGGAAGAGAAGCGCCCGATGATTATGGCGTTGGATTCCTTTGGTATGCTCTCAACGACCAAAGAGATTGAGGATACCCTTGAGGGTTCTGAAACGAAAGATATGACCCGCGCGGCTATCGCAAAAGCCACATTCAGAGTGCTGACGTTGAAACTAGGCAAGATTGGTATTCCGTTGCTAGTCACCAATCATACATACGACTCCATGAGTATGTATGGTGGCAAGCAAATGGGCGGTGGCTGTGTTGTTCCTGAAACTGTTATTAGAACACAAAATGGTTTGCGGCGCATGGAAGATGTAGTTGTAGATTCGTGGGTTGAAACTAAGGATGGTTTTGGACAAGTAACAGACAAATATTTTTATGAAAAACCATGTTATGAAATAGTGTTTGAGGATGGTCATAGAGTCATTTGTTCAGAGGACCACCGTTTCTTATCTGAAGGCGAATGGATCACTACCAGAGAAATAGCTGAAAAAGACCTTGAAAACTTCACGGTGGTACAGACGTAAAATATTGTTTTTATAAATAAGCATGAAGGAGAAATCATGTTTATTGATAACAAATATACCAAATGGTATTTTCAAATAATATCTAATGGAAGAAAGAAAAGGGAACTCCAATATGTTGAAAAACATCATATTATTCCCAAATGTCTCGGTGGTTCTAACGCGAAATATAATATCGCAACACTAACTCCCAGAGAACATTTTCTTTGCCATTGGTTATTATTGAAAATGTGTAAAGAGTCAAAAGCAAAACGGTCTATGGGTTATGCTTTTTCTATGATGAATAGGTCAAATAGTAAAGGTAACAGATGTAAATCATCTTTGATGTTTGAGATTCATAGAAAAAATGCGGCTGATGCTATGAGAGGTGAGAACAATCCTTTCTATGGTAACAGTAGCATGAGTGGTGAGAACAATCCTTTCTATGGTAAAATCCATACAGCGGAAACCAGGGCTCATATTAGTAAGATGAATAAGGAATACCATAAACATAATCCTAATGCTTTTGCGGGTAAAAAACACAGCAAGGAAACTAAAAAATATCTTTCTGAAAAAGCAAATATCGGTTGTGTTATAGTGTTCCTGGACGGAAAGGAAACCCATGTGAAAAATAAAATATCTATAGGTCCTGTTATCGGAAAAAGTGTTTCATACGGCATGAAACTAACAAATGAATATAATCATTTACTAAAACAAAATGGTATCAAGGAAATCCGTATATTATGAATAATCTGAAAATCAAATCTATACGCCCTGTTGGCAAACAATCAGTAATGGATATTACTGTATTGAATAACGGCAACTATGTTTTAGAAAATGGTGTGGTGTCACATAACAGTGGCTTGAAATATTCAGCCTCTACAATCGTGTTCTTGTCTAAGGCTCAGGTGAAAGACGGTACCGAGTTTGTGGGTAACATTATCTCATGCCGTCTCCAGAAATCACGGCTCACCAAAGAGAAGAGTATTGCCCGTGTAGAACTCACCTATGCTGACGGTCTGTCTCGTTATCACGGTCTCCCTGATGTTGCTGTGGCTTCTGGCATCTGGAAGAAAGCCGGGCGCATTGAACTCCAAGATGGTTCAAAGCAATGGGAGAAAGAAATCTATCGCAACCCTGAGAAGTATTTTACTCAAGATGTTCTGGATGCTTGTGATGCCCAAGTGGGCAAGATGTATCTATACGGCTCTTCTATGGCCGAAGAGACTGAAGGAGATGAAGATGAAAGCGTGGCGTGAAAAGGCGTTACTCAATAAGTATCCGAAGATATTTCCCCCTGGCGAATTCTTCATTCAGATCGAAACTGGCGATGGTTGGTATAAAATCATTGACGATCTTTGCGGAGAACTCCAAGCCCTATCTGATAAGACCGGGCACCAGGTGGTCGCCTTTCAAGTGAAAGAGAAATTCGGCTCTTTGAGATTCTATACCTCGGCATCCTCGATTGAAATTATGGACATCATATCTGGCGCAGAACACCTATCAGAAAATACATGCGAAGATTGTGGTGAGCCAGGCGAAATTAGGGACGGTAGCTGGCTCAGGACATTATGTGAGGCACATAAATGATAAAATATGAAACGATTGAACATGGTACCGACGAAGACCCCTGGTACGCTGTTGTTATTAGGGAGGGTGCCTTTGAAAATGTCGTATATCGATATAATTGGGTATCCATCCCAGATAATGTTGATCCAGCGACAGATGAAGGGTTGAACTTTCGGTTCTCCTATGATATAATAGAACATAACGACATGACAATCGGCGAGGAAATCGAACCAATCTTGTTCGAAATCCTCTGTGATATTATTGAAAAAGAGCTTGCCAGGAGAGAAGATGAGCCGAATAGAAACGACGATTCTCAATAGTTTATTTTTTGATGAAGAATACAACCGTAAGGTACTACCGTTTATTGATGATGCCTATTTTCAAGACCCAACTGAAAGAATTCTTTTCCTCAAACTGAAAGGATTCTTTGAAAAATACAACAATATACCTACGAAATCGGCCATTGCCATTGAACTGGACAATGATCCCGAACTGACCGAAGGGTCATTCGATCTTGCAAATAGCCTCCTTGATATCATTGCGGCAAAGCATGACGCCATGGACGATAGATGGCTCATGGAGAATACGGAGAAATTCTGTCAGGACAAAGCCGTCTATAACGGGATTATGGAATCGATTGCTATTATCGACAGCGATGATGCCACCAAATCGACTGGGTCCATTCCTGAGATTATGACAAAGGCTCTGTCCGTATGTTTTGATAGCCACATCGGCCATGATTTTCTGGAAGACGCCGAGAATAGGTTCGATTTCTATCACCTCAAGGAAGACCGTATTCCATTCGATCTGGAATATTTCAACAAAATCACCAAAGGCGGGTTGCCCAACAAAACTCTGAATGTGCTTTTGGCTGGTACAGGCGTAGGCAAAACTCTGGTCATGTGCCACATGGCGGCGAAATATCTGGAGTCGGGCAATGACGTTCTATACATTACCATGGAGATGGCAGAAGAGAGAATCGCCGAAAGGATCGATGCGAATCTCCTGAATATCCGATTGGATGATATTGAACATACCGATAAAAGTGTATTTGACGACAAGATTGGCAGACTAAAAGCCAGAACAAAGGGCAAATTGATCATCCATGAGTATCCCACAGCGGCTGCTGGTGTGGGTCAATTCAGGCATCTCCTAAACGAGTTGAAGCTGAAAAGGAATTTTGTGCCCAAGGTTATCTTCATCGATTACCTCAACATCTGTATTTCGGTGAGAATGAAATTTGGTGCCAACGTCAATTCCTACACATATATCAAATCGATAGCCGAAGAGATAAGAGGGCTTGCCGTTGAAAAAAATCTGCCCATCATCTCCGCGACACAAACAACCCGCTCTGGCTTCTCTAATTCAGACCCTGGCATGGAAGATACATCTGAGTCCTTCGGACTTCCAGCGACCGTAGATTGGATGGTGGCTCTGGTCACCAATGAGGAGCTTGAGGCGTTGAATCAGATTATGGTCAAACAGCTAAAAAACAGGTATGCGGACGTCAATACATACAAACGGTTTGTGGTTGGTGTGGATAGGGCGAAAATGAGGCTTTACAACGTCGAACAATCCGCACAGACGGACGATGATCAAGACGATACTCCCGTTATGGACAACTCACAGTACGGACAAAGGGCAAAGGAAGATGATCAAATGAAATGGGCAACCAAAAAGATGGGCAAACGAGATTTTTCGGGGTTCAACGTATGACCAAATATCGCATTGAAATGCTAGACGGCGGCGACTGGACAGTCTTTGAAATCCTTTCTGGAATGATCATCGCCACTTTCGCCGATAGATCAAAAGCAAGGAAGTTCAAGCGCCAATGTGAGGGTGGCAGAGGATTTGGTGGATTTACACCCAAATTTATTTTGCAAAAAGCACAAATAAACGCTCGACAAATACCACGATCTTTGATATAATGGTATATACAAGATCAGAACAGAAAGATATATGATGAAAGACTTGAAAGAGTTCCTTGAAGATAGGGGATTGTACGATTATCAGGAAAAAGACATTGTTTATCCCATAATCGAACAAATCCGCGAAAATCTTGAGTTGGATTTGACCCCTGATTTGCTATATGTTGCGGCTTTGAGTACATCAGCTGGTAAAACATACTCATACTGTAATGCCATTGCTCCGTTTTTGGTCAGTCACACTGATATTATGCTCCAGATTTATACTTCTCCCAATCATGCTTCTTTACATGAAGTATATATGGATGTAGTAAAGAGTGTGGATTCAAGCTGTGAAGTGATTATGTATACGGATTTCACAGGATTAACTCCCCTTCCTTCTATTGATCCCAACAAGAACACTATTCTCATTAGTCATCCGACTGGCATCTCCAGTCACCAAAATGTAGTCCATCGCTTAACACAGATGATTTCTACTGTTGTGATTACTGATGAGGGACACAAGGGTTACATGACTGCCAATGGGTATCAGGCTTCTACGAATGCTGGATACAACTTCGGAAGCAGCTATACAGGAACGTGGCATCACACTATCACAAGTCTAGATGCTGTTGCGGTTTTTCTGGTAACTGCTACGCCTCTGAAAACTACCCAGAATACCAGTGAATATAAGATAATTTCTAGCTTTTTCGACCGAGATATCTTAACATTCAATCAAGCGGCAGTGAGAGACATTTATCTATATTCGGATCGGGCAAAACTGTTCGGATTGGATGGAGCTCCGTATGTCACTGACTGTGGCGAGTTGACGTTTGATGTTATTCAAGAAAAACATGAAGAGTTCAAAACATTAAAGAGCCAGATAGCAGATATTGAAGATCATTTCGATCTTAAAAAGAGCAATATGTCTTTCATCATTCAAGGCATGAACAACGACCCCAACAATCCTAATCCTATCTCTGCTATGAACATCTTTGAAACCTTATCTTTGGATTATGAGAATCAAGAACGACTGGCACTGAATATTTCTGAAAGTAAAAGGATTTCAGGTTATTCTCAGGGGCGTTCCGAGGCGAAATATAATAATCTGAACGCTTTCACTTCATATAATATGGTTCAGATTGTAAATGATTCTGATAATGATATTGACGTTATGGTTGCCAACAATAATGCGGGAGAATCGGTCAATATAAACAATAGTGTTGGTATTGTTATTTGTAAGGATCGACATATCGTAAAAGTGCTTGATTGTCACCAGAATGTAGTCCAAGTATTAGGACGGCAGTTACGCTGGCCGATGATTGAAGGCATCAACAACTGGACTGATTTAGCCGAGTATAGGTCCTTGATGATAAAGAGGGGTATTCCTGAGGAAGTTATTGATTTCTGGATTGACGCTGTTTACAAATATGACGTACATATTGTGGATTCTCCTATCAATGCCGCCGGCGTTGAACAGTTCTTTTCAGTCCACACATGGAATCCTACTGAATGGGATGCTTTCTTACTGGAGCAATATAGCAAAGCCGATAAAGCATTAAGTAATGTAACATCAACTCGTAGTCGAGGAAGCAGTTCAGCTTTCGTCCAAGATGGCACTTCTATTGACCGCAGCGCACGGTGTGAGATTTGTCCGTCCTTGCCTGGACACCCTGACGATCCCGCATGTTACACAACTTATGTTACTCTCGGTGGAATGAGCGAGAAAGATTATGTGACTGGTTTGCATGGTGACCATAAGGATGGTGAACACAGCAATGATAATCCTGACAATGCCCAAACGTGTTGTTCGCCTAGGCACCATGAGAAAAGTGTGGCCAATAGCGATTATCACAATAAAAAATATCGCCCTGGACCATAAAAACGCTTGACATTACCTCTCTTATTTGCTATTATGATTATAGTGAGAAGAGAGAGAAAAAATGATTGTCAACGTCTCCACGAAAAACAAGACTAAAAAAGCCGCGATTATCATGGCGACCCATTTCTATGCTGGGTTGCTCATGGGATCGCGGCTTTCTTCTGTCCTGATGATAGATGTAGACCTCATCAAAAATCTTGATATAGATGATGGGATAAACGGCGAAGCTACTTGGGATGATACGAATGACCGTGGAAGAGATTTCACCATTCGGTTAGATGCTGATATGCCAATCGCAGATACCCTGAGAATACTAGCCCATGAAATGGTTCATGTGAAACAGTATGCTAAGGGCGAGATGATGGAATATATGGCAGCTCCCGATTTAGTCAAATGGCAAGGCAAGAAAACTGATTTCGCCGAGATAGATTACTGGGACTATCCATGGGAGATTGAAGCATACGGGCGTGAACTCGGCTTATATATCCGGTTCACTGAAATGCTAAAAATCGAAAATAACGCTTGACATTACATTAAAAATGTCGTAAGATGTATATACAATGAGAAAACAGAGAACGTGGAGAGAATCATGAAAAAGACCCCTTATACCAAGATTATTCGCTATTGCTCCTATTGGGCCATCGGCAAGATTGATAAAATTCCTCAGGAAATTCGACATGCTATCGAATTCATAATGTCGGAAGAGGGATCGGGCACAACGAAGGAAGCAGTTGTCGCCTATATGTTGAAATTAGATCATAACCGCGGCATCCATGGGCATGACGCCATGAAGGACGGATACCCCGTCGAAATCAAATCTGAAATGGTTGGATGGAACGTCACGGCGGCGACCACAAAAAAGTGCAGCGGAAGCCAAGTATGGAATGTCACTTCCCTTGAGGGCGCCCAGGCGCTGATCAAAGATGATCCTATTGTATTCCATTCTTCTTGGACGGCACACGGGCAGTTGATGTGTATTCATGAATTTCTCCTGAGTAAAAGTTACATGGGAGAACAGATTTTAGCGTGTGTTGGCAAAAACAAAGGCGTCCGTTGTGGCCAGAGTCTTTGGCCTTACTTTGTTTGGACCAGATATAAGAATCCCAATATGACCGATGATTTCATTTTGGATAATTTGACCAAAAAGATGTGGGAGCCCCTAGACGGACAATTGAGGTTGTCACAACTTGCCGAAAGGCGGCGGTACGCCCACCGTAGGGCAGCATAAAAATAAAGGATGGTACCATGATATATTTTCTCCTTATCCTGGGTTGCTTTATACTCTTCGTAATAGCCCTTATGATAGCCTATTGTGCCGAGGCACTGCGGGAGATTGGAAGAGAACTCGCAATAATTCGCTCATTTCATCAAAAATAATGGTTGACATTACGGCGGAAATGTCGTAAGATGTATATAGAATGAGAAAACAGAGAGAAATGAGAGATACCAAAATGTTGATGATTACCATAAAAACCCCGAAAACGACAAAGCATTATTTGTCCGAGGAATATGCCCGTCGCCAGTATAGCGCCGCTATCAGAGAATTCGGTTACGGCGAAGTCGAATTGACCACGGAGGAAGTGTAATGGAATACCAAGGTTACACCTATACCGAAGAGATTTTCGAGGACGAAGATACCAGAAAAATCTGGCATACCTTCCATGGACCGGATGGTGCCGAGATCAAGATCGATATCTCGCCTTATACCGTTGTTACCAACGAGATGTTCAAGGTTTGGGTCGATGATTTGGCGCCGGCATGGACACGCCGTGAATGGAATCAACTATATCTGCAGGTCACTGGCTTATAAATACTCCATAAGGAGTATTTATATGGCTGCAACAGGAAAAGAGAAGTGGGAAAAGTATTTCAGTAAAAAAATTGTGGAAACTTTGGTCCAATCTCCAAAAACGGGTTTCGCCCGGGTATTTGATGCGGAAAAGAAACAAATTGATACATTAAAGCATGGTTATCCAATTACCGTGCCTATTATGCCATCATATGAGCCGAGATACCAAATCCAATACAAGAAAAATAATAAGACCATGTTTGGATTTATGATGGAAAAGGAAATCTCCAAGCCCATCAGTGAAAAAGGGCAAGTCCAAAGGCTGAATATTGACGTGGCTAATCTATTGAAATCAGCGAGGACAAAAGCTAAGGTTTTTCCCATTGCTGGTGTGCCCGTTCAAAGTTTCGTATTATCCAGCGCCAAGGAAATCGCCGATAAAACTCTTCAAGGTTTGAAAGCCAATCCGAATGTTAATGAGAAAATCATTTCGGTTATGGAGAATTATTTCAAGCAATCCGATCCTACATTTATCGATTGGGGATCAGACATAGCCAAAGCACATAAAACGGAATTAGGCTCTTTCATTGGCGAGTTATTGATCGGCTATCTTGCATTCAAAAACAGAGGTGATCGTGGTGGAATAACCCCAAAAATCATCAAAAAGAAGCCAAGAACATTTGTGTTGCCCGATGATCCCAGCTTTCCAGGGATAGATAGTGCGATTGAATTGATTGATGGATCAATCCTTTTAGTCTCCAGTAAGTTTGGTACAGGCGCGGCGGCATCATTCTTCTCCAATATTTTACCCAAGGGCATGAAAGATGCCAAGACCTTGAAAAATTCAGTTTTTCGTGATATCGTGATTTCTGCCAAAGAGGCAGGAATTACCATAGATATGTTGGAAAATAAAAGAGGTGGTCGAGAAATCCTGTATTATTACGGCCAAAAGCATATCCTCAAAAATAAAGTGACGAAATCCAATGTCCTTGATATCTTCCGCGATATCGTCGCCCATGAAAAACATCCTGAAAAATTGTCTCCAGCCACATTAGCAGCCATTCAAAAGATGCTATCTTTCAAAGACAATAATCCAAAGATCGCCAAACATGCTCCTGGATCATTCAGTGCATTTTTAAGTCAAAAAACCATGAGTATGCTAAAAAACGACAAGAATTCCATGGATGAAATGTACCGAATTTTGGCAGGTAAAGATTTTCTCCAAGCGAATCTAGACAAAACAAAATGGCTTCGTGGTGATATCCATTTCAAAGTTGTTTCCACCAAAAAAGTCAAATTGAATTTTTCATTCGCCTCGGCAATGGACAAAATCAAGGCACCACATGGACTAATAAACTACACGATGAAGGCATAATCCAATGAAATCATTTACCACACATATCGAGGAAGCTAAGACGCCAAAGCCCAGCGCCGTTTGGGTTCTGGGAGGTGCTGCCTCTGGTAAATCTACCATCGCAGAACAGGCCATCGTTAAAGGCCTGGGCTTTGAATTGATCGATACCGACGAGCCTCTAGACAAAATGTTGAAGAAATTCGGTCTATCGATGACCATTTCCCTTCCCAAACCAAAGACGGCTGAGCAGAAAGCGAACGCTAAGAAACCAGTTAAAATGGCCGATCTTGATGATCCTATGGATTTCTTCAAAACGTCAAAGCCAACGGTCACCCGCGCGAGGGTAGTAGCAAATGAAATAACCAAAAGAAAGAACGCCGATGTTACCAGCGCCAGAAAAAACGTGGTGTTTGTCGAGACCGGCGGCAATCTGGGTGCGGTAGCTAACAAGAAAAAGCTTTTGGAAGACCAAGGTTACAAAACGTTTGCAATAATGGTTGGTGTTCAACCTATGCTTGATCTGTCAAAAGACGAAAACTTCCAGAGGGTTTTCGATACGATTCAAGATAGAAGCAACAAACGCCTTTCGGGTGGTGGTAGAACAGTCGATCCTAAAATTCTCAAATCTTCTCTTCTAGTAACACAGAAGGTTAGAGATAAATTGATGCCAGTATTCGGCAAGAATAAACTGTTTATAGATACAAGTAGTGGTGATCCTCGAAAGAATATCGCAAAAACCAAACGTGCAATACAGACATGGATGAAGAAATGAACTCGTTTTTACTCAAATCAGGCATAATGACTGGCATCAAAGCATATGAAAAGGTATCGGATACCTTTCTATCCATCTATGTCAATGACCAGGCAACTAAAGATTTTCTTATGGGATTTCGTAAACAGAATGTGGCCGCAGCTAAGGCGTATACCCATACTACCGTTGACTGGATGTCAGGTATCGTTAGTCATATTCATAAGTAACATTCATAAGGGTACATACCTATTATAACATGGTATTGCATGGTTGTCAAGTATTATTTGAGCCAAACAACCAATTTCTTATAAATACATAGAACGCTGTTAGGGTACGCCAAACCGGTGAGGAATATGAAAGATACCGTGGTGATAGGATGGGGACGTATGAACCCCGTGACCAATGGTCACCAGCTTGTCGTAGATACGTTGAAGAGCGTAGCACGGAAAGCCAACGCAGATCCATTCCTGTATATTTCCCACACCACTGGCAATGCCAAAAATCCCCTAACATATGAACAGAAGATAAAATGGGTATCCAAGGCCTTTGGCGATATTGCAGTCAAATCCTCCCATAGGAATATAAAAGATGTTCTCCGTGAAATGGACGGAAAGTATGATAATTTGATTTTTGTCGTGGGTAAGGATGAAATATCTGGCTTCAAAGCTGCCCTAGGGCATTTCAAATTACGCTTCAAAGATATAAAAATCGTGTCCTCGGGAGAACGGGACGACAATGCATCTGGACCTGCAGGTATTAGCGCCACAAAATTGCGCCAGTTCGCCGCAGATGGTGATCTAAAATCATTTGCCTCAGGTTTACCAAGACGAATAGTCAAAGATGCAAAGAAAGTTATGGCTGACGTAAGGAAAGGATTAGGTGTAATGACCGAAGAAGTGTTAGACGAGGCTCCACGGCAGCTTAAAGTAGGTGACCTACTGAAAATGCGCCGCAAGTTCAAGGGCGTCAACAGATCAAAAATCAAACGCGGCCGCAAGAAAGCCGAGCGTAATCCATCAAGAAATATCGCCGCAAGGTCCGAGAAGATCGCACGGCGTCATGCACGGGCATCTGCGGCAGAAAGACTTTCTGGCGGCAAGACCAAGGGCGACCAATCATTAGCTGATAGGGTCCGTATCGGCAACAGAATCAATAAATCTCAGGCAATCCAGAAACGGATTGAGCGCGAAGCCAAGAAGACCAAACGTCTGGTCCGCAAGGACCTGCTCGCGAAGCGGAACCAAAAACGCCAGCACGAGGCTCTTGAAGCCAAGGCAGACAAATGGAATATCCCGCTGGAGGTATTAGAGCAAGTTTACCAACGCGGTCTGGATGAGCACCAAAGCCTGAACGTCGACCACCTAACGCCCTCACAGTATGCCTTTGCAAGAGTCAACTCTTTCGCAACTGGCGGTTCAGCCCTTTATGAGGATGCAGATTTGCTACCAGAAGATGGTGGAGCAGGCGAAATGGGTACGAAAAAGCTCAAAGATAAATACCTGAAGGATAGTCCTCATATCTCAATCGAGAAGATGTATCCCGATAGTGAAGAACCTATCAAAGAAACCAGAAATCTATTGAACCTTATCAATAGTATTAGAAAACATAGATAATTAGGAGTATTGATATGATCAATCCATGGCACAAAAAAGACGATCCGCTTGTAGCAGCCGTATCCGGGGTATTGAGAAATAGCGTTGATACCCGCGCGGCACAGATTCAATCGATCAGTGATAACATGGTCGCTGGTACCACGCAACGTTTAGACGGCTTGCGAGAGCTGGAAAAAATGGGGGCATCTGCCTCCGAAATGGCCGCAGTAGGACAGAAAAATGAAGACTAAGATTACCAAAAATGGTGCTGTAAGAGAGGTTGCTTTCCCATCCGTATGGTTGGCAAAGGGCTGGGAAATTGTGGAAGTTCATACCAGAACAGAGAAGCAAGGTGTTGCGGCGCCCGCTGGTAATAAGAAGACCAAGGACGACGACAATTCCGTAGAGACGGATAATCCAGAAGCGGATGACGGTAAGAAGGGCAAGAAAGCTAAGAAGGAGCCTGTTGAGGTCAATCCTAAGCTGGAAGAGGAAACTCTTGCCGAGCGGGACTACGCCAAAGAACGCGCCAATTATCACGGTAAGCCAGAACAGATGGCTAAGAACCGTGCGAGAAAACGAGCCCGCTATGCTATGGAGAAACTGGGTAAAGTCAAGAAGGGCGACAAAATGGACGTCCATCACAAAGACAACAATCCCGAGAATAACGATCCGAAAAATCTAGCAGTCCAGACCCAAGCAGTCAATCGCGCAGAGCCAAGACACCGTGAAGCAGATGCTGGAGCTGGTGGTTTGGGCGAGGGTAAAGAGTTTCTTAAAGGTAAAGCCAAGGCAGATCATCTGAAAAATATACTGGCGAAGGTCAAGAAGAACCAGTCCAAGAAGGGTGCAAAAATCACTGATCGTACACCTAAAGGTTATGGTCCTACCGACGAAGCTACACAGAAACTCCGTATGGGTGATTTCAAAACTGAAAGGGAAGCCGCAGCACCAAAATTCAAAATTGCAGGCGGCGTCAAATGGACGATGGATGAATCCTCAGAATATTCGATGGACATGATGGGTACTCGTGGTTCACGCGGTAAACACACCGTCACAGCCCGCACAGAAAAAGAAGCCGCATATAAAGTACGGCGCAAAGAGGGCCTCGGTAAGCAAGATGTCCATTCATTAAAGACAACGGAGACTGAAATGGAAGAAGAAACCTTGAGCGTATTAGATCAAATGAGAGGCGAAATTCTTGGCGAAGCGAAAAAGACCTTCCGTGTGTTCTATAGAAAGAAACAGGGCGGAACCGGTAAAATCACTGTCAAAAATGTTCCTGATAAAGAAGCGGCAATTATGATGGCAAGCCGCAAAGCTAAGAATTGGGCGGACATCAGCCACGCTGAAGAATTGACCGAGGCCCGAAGCAATTCAGCCCGTGCCCAACGTGATGCCCGTCGCCACATGGGCCAGACTGGCATGTTGTCCAAGAAGGACGTGGCAGATGTTGATGACGATTCAGAGGCAGATGACGGCGAGGGTAAAGTTGTAAATATTATCATGCAACTCCGTAAAGTTGTGTCTCTCCGCGGTCAGAAGCCCGTCACGTTCAAGGATGGCAAGAAAGAGAAGGTTAATCCTACACTCGCCAGACAAGCAATGGCTAAGTTTGATTCACTTCAAGGCGCAGATCGGAAAGAGAAATTCATGGCTAAAGCCTGGGCATCTCATAAGGGCCTGAAAGCCGCCGTTCAGGAGAACGATATGTCTGCCGAGGAGATGGAGTTATTCTTTGAAGCCGAAGCTAAAGTGCCTCAGAAAAAGATGGACGACAAAGGTAATATGGCCATGCAAGCGGCTGTGCCTATGACATCCGACGAATATGCCGTATGGACGACCGACAGTTCCGCTGGACATACCCATGATTTCCATCATTTCGATCCTATGACAACCCGCGCCCATGGTCATACACATGAGATAGTCTGGAAGGGATATGGCAAAGACAAGACGGTAAAAGTCTTATTTGGCGGCGAGAAATCCCATGATCATACTCCAAAACCGTTGACGAAAATGGATGAGGAAAGTCTTGATGAGCGTCAAGGCAAATCATTTTTTCAGGGATTGAATGACAGAAAGAACAAAGGTATAAAAAGCAAGTCCGTAGATAAAGACAAATTCTTTAATACAGACACAGAGCTGGTGGCTAATCCCAAGACTCAAGAAGTCAAGCGCGTCAAGTCCAAAGAGGTTAAAGCTTTTCTAAAGAAAGGCTGGGTACTTGCTGAGGATATTGACATGACCGAAGATGAGAATAGTGGCGATACCGAAAAATGCTCTTGTGGAAATGAAACTGGTAAGTGTAAATGCCCCGCCGATTGCAAGTGTGGTTGCAACACCAAGGTAGAGACACAAGAATCAGCCGAACCAGAAGGCAGCCTCGTCCTTGAGAAGAAATCGGATTATGTGGTTTACCATAACTCGTATTCATCGGCCGTTCAACATGCTGTGGCCAAAGCCGCCGAGCGTGGATTTGAGGTAGATGAAGACGATTACCATACCAAGGTCGCGGTTGGTCCAAGAAAGCCTTCTGAAGGTAATACCAATTCTTTCTCTATCGCTGTTACGAAAAATGGTAAGAAAGTCAAGAACAAAGCCCTCCAGATGCAGGTATTCGGCATGGGCGGCGGCAAATACGAATTAAATATGTATATCGAGTCTTATGAGCCAAACAAATTCCGCTCTCTTGAAGGCAATATTCGCGATATAATGCAATCAAAGAAATTATAAATAGAGATAGAAATATCTAAAGGAGATAAAATATGCCCTTGTGGAAAAATTCAGACTCAACGTCGGATGATGCCAAGCCTAAGTTTATTACGCTTGATCCCAATATCGACGCTCGGGACGTGATCGCAACCAATCAGGGTTGGGTCCACAGAAAGACTTATACCGACCAGCACGGCAATTCTCGCACAAAAGACGAGATTCTGGTAGCTATTAGACAACTAGCTGGCGATGCGGCAGGCGGCAAACTAGCCGAAGCTACTATCGTGGACGTTCGTTGGTCTGCCCTCCAAGTGGCAGCTGGTGGCGTTGCAAATGTTGTGGTTACCTTCAACGAATCCGTGACCGTTACTGGTTCGCCTCAGATCAGAACCTTGGCCGTTGTTGCGACATCTGCCAATGCAGTATCTGGTACGGCATCCGATCAATATGCTACCTATATTTCTGGTTCAACCACGAACCGTTTGATGTTCAATTTGACCACAGATGCCAACCAAGCAGCATATACAGTCGGTTCTGCCGAAATCGTGTTGAATGGTGGTACGATCAAGGATACGTTGACATTCACAGCCAACTCCGATCTGACAATGCCTGCCGCTTACACTGGGGCAAACTCAACCATCGGCACTCTATACTCTAACACATAATAGAGGAATAGTCATATGGCTGACCAAAAAATATCAGATTTGACCGCGGGGTCCGTGCTAGCGGGGGAAGACTTAATCCATTTTGTGGATGATCCCTCCGGCACTCCCACGAATAAAAAGATTACCGTCAACAATTTTTTCGCGAATGTTGTGGCGAATACATCTGTTAGTGGATCCTTTACCGTAAACAACAGTAAGTTTAATGTGGCTACCGCGAATACTCCAGCCACATCTGGCGCAACTGGAGTTGCGGGCGACTTTAAATGGGATACTACATACTTGTATATTTGCACCGCAACGAATACTTGGAAAAGGATCACTTTGGCATCTTTTTAATATTATGAATCTAACTGGAAATAATTTTATCATGTTCGCCGCCCATAATTATACTAATCCACATTGTGAAGACATAAGCGAGTTCCACGATGACTTGAAACGGATTAAGTATATAAAGCGGCTATTCAAGAAATACAGCAACGACGGTGAATTGAGGGAAAGATTAATACTCAACCACCTCGTTGTTCTGTATAATGTATTTGAACATCATGCCCTCACAGTAATGTTGGTGCATAAACTGGATGAATATTTGTCATTTTTGAAGCCCTTTCTGTTCTACCTGAACTATTGGGAAGAAACACATAACACCATAACAATGGATTTGAAAATCGTTGATGCTTTAAGGAAAATTTAAATGGCAGGAGTAATATTTGACACATTTCTGGTATTTCAGTTCCTAAAACGCCTGGTCCAACCATTCAACGAAACAGAAGCTTTCAAGAACGGCCTCATTGACGACCGTGGTGCTAGAACCACCAAAAAAATCACAACCACAGACGAGAAAAATTCTTATCGCGTATTTGATAAGATGGTTTTCAACCTAAAGAAGTTGATCGAAAAGCTGCCCTTCGGCAAGACTCGATTGGCGTCCTATGCGGCGGCATTACTCCTGATCCGTGAGCATCAAAATCCGACAGTTGGTGATATGCTTACCGAGGATATGACAGCCGATATGTTGGCACAATCAATTGTCGAGATAAGAACAAAGCCCGAGGTTCTTCAGGCCCTGATGGAATCAGCCGAACCAATTACCGAAGCTGTAACCAAGATGAAGAAAATCGATGCCATTACCTGGGAATTCGCGGGCTATTACATTGTCAACATGGAAGACAAAACTTGGACCGTGTTTACCGCACCACCATCTGGTGATGATTTGCTATCGGGCAAATCTAAAGTGATATCTTCCAAGCATAAAACCCGTGAACGCGCCAAACAGGACATTAGCTTCATGCTCCATGCGGAAAAGCGCAAAGCCAAGTTGCAGAAGGAAGAAATGGCGGTAGGTAATGGAGCCATCGCGGGCATTAACCCGGGAGAGGACCCACCTGTCGGCAAGAAACGGAAGAAGAAAAAAGTCCTGCGCCGTAATATCACCAGTTTCAAGTCATTTGTTAAAGAGGATACCAAGCTAACAAAGGCTGATCTTGATAGCGTTGAGAAATACGCCGATGATGCATTTTCCAAGATGAAGATAGATGTGGAATTTACCAAGCATTTCTTGGATCGCGTTAATGACGCCCGAAACGGCCAACAAATCACGCCAGCCGAGCTAAAATCCCTATTTGCTAAGGTAGCCAAGAAACATGCTGGTAAAATCAGACAACTTGGCGACGATGCCGAGGGCGTTATCAAATCCAATAATACCGATATAAATTCACCTTTTGTTCTAGACCTTGATAGGTCTAAGGGATGGATCGATATGACTATGAAAACAGTCATGCGGAAGAAAGACTTCAAATCACCCGATAAAAAGTTTGCAGTTGAACAAGCATTGGATGAATTGCAAATCAAAATCCCTGATCCGTCAAAGTCTCTGGGTATTCCTCGGTCGAAAATGCCTCAGGTGAAGGGAAAACATTACCCCGAACTGTTTGCCTATCTTGAGGCTCTCGGCGCAACCATCACAAGTGATACCGTAGCCGCTAAACAATTGAAGCCCGTTCAAAAGGAATTCTCTAAAGCGGGTATGGTGAAATCGTTGAATAAGTCGGTATTGAGTGATAAAAGAAAGCCTCTTATCGCGTCCTCAGATAATTTCATTATCGATGGACACCACCGCTGGCTTGCGACGATCAATATCAGACCAAATAGTGGTATCCCTATCATGCGCGTGGATATGCCCGCAAGAAAGCTAATGGCTGTTATAGTCAAGTTTCCTAAGACCACATTTAAAGACATATACCAATAAAAACACTTGACAATACCCTTAAAATTTGCTAGTATAAAGAATGAAAAGATTTATAATACATGCCATGCTCCAAGAGGCAGCATCCCGCGGCTCTCTACCAGAGATATACCTTGACCTCGACGGCGTTGTAGCCGATTTCGATAAAGGTGCTGCCAAAGCTATGGATCGTCCATTCGGTGGTAGATTGGACAACAACAAAATAACCCAAGATGATTGGGGAGTAATCATGAAAACTCCCAAATTCTGGCTTAATCTTCCTGTCCTGAGTGACGGTATCAGAGTTTACAAATTCATCAAAAAGTACAGGATAAACATTCTTTCGGCAGCACCAGGCGGATACCCGGGTGCGGCAGAAGAGAAAACGAAATGGGTCAAGAAGCATTTGGGCAGCATTTCAGGCAAAGTCCATATCGTTAAGAGAGCCGATAAAATTAAATTCGCCATTGCCAATGGCATTCCGAATATCCTTATCGATGATTTCGACAAGAATATCAGAGAATGGGAAACTGCTGGAGGCATAGGCATTCATCATACGTCTGCCAAGATGACCATTAAAAGATTGAAAGAATTGGGATTTTAATGAAAAGATTTTTGATTATTCAGGGCCCGATGATATCAGAGGGCCGAGCGGGCAAATTAACACCCGATATGGAAAGTGTGGTATTTGATACCAATCATAATGTAAAGTACATGATTGAGAAATACGGTCACCTTTTCGACGTGGTTGTATTGTCTACATGGACCGATGAGCCCGTCACATTTCAAACGGATGAGCCGTATATCGTTGTTCGATCTAAGATGCCGCCACGAGTCGAAACACCGTATGGCAAAGGCAATCAAGACCGCCAGTTCTATTCGCTCCAGATAGGTCTGGACGTCCTTCATGCCGAACCCACAGACATCGTTGTAAAAACTCGCACGGACATCACGGTTGACCTTGAAAGCATTCTATTCACCACTAAGTTGGAGTATATCTGTGTAACCCATATGAATTTGTCCAGAATACTGGAAAAAGATATGTCGATGTTTGGCTTCGCGGTAGGAGATTTTTATTTCTCCAGTTCATATGAGAAAATGCGCCAATTCACGGATGCTATGTTAGTGCCAGTGAATCTGGGCTGGAAAGTCCACCAAGAAATGATTATGAAATATGCGTATGTGAATTTCCCAGAATTTGCACATTTGCGACCCGTTATGTGGAATTCCAACGAGCAAATCGATGATATCCAGGCACAAGTATTTGCTTGTATGATGGATATGGCTTTCTACCCGCATACAGCCTATCCGTTTCTTTCTATGTCTTGGAGAGGGCATAAGGTTGATGAGAAATTTATCAAGGACCACAGTGCCAATTCAGTCATATATAAAGATAGATGGGATGAACACAAGGAAAGGGTAAAGAACCAATGAAAATAATGTTGATCATGGGCGCCATTATGATAACGATGGCTGGAATAGGTTATTTCTATTATAAGGATACCCAAGCAACCATAGGTACTCTCCGTTCGAATTTGGCTACCGCTGAGGTAGCCGTTGACCTTGCCCAAGCTGAAATCAAAACGCTAAACGAGAATCAGGTAAAACAAGCTAAACTGATCGGCGAACTCAATCAAAAAATTCATTTGGCATCGGCAGATATCGATGCCCTTCGGAAAATGTTCAGGAAGCACGATTTATCTAATCTGGCCTTAAAAAAATCACAACTGGTTGAAAAAATAATCAACAAAGCTACCATGAAAATATTCAAGGAGTTAGAAGATGAAACAAAAGCTCCTAAGTAGTATCGCCCTCGTCCTTTTGCTATCTGGCTGTTCATGGGCTGAGAAGATAATAGACCTCCAGATAACGTCTAAGACAGCAACAGTGGCCAAGGCTCAAACAGCCAAGCCATTAAGTCTTCATAATGTCGTATGGTTTGTGGTGACTGAAAAGAATGTGGCCGCCTTCATTGAAAAAATGAAAAAACGTGAGGGTGAATTCGTTGTTATGGTCGTCACGCCTAAGGGATATGAAAATCTCTCCCTAAACCTAGAGGAACTCAGGAGATACCTCCGAGAGCAAAAGAGCATCATCGGATATTACGAGGATTTCCTGTATGAGAAAAAAGAACCCCTAGGCGAGAAAAAAGAAAAACCAGTCAAAAAATAGTTGACAATACCCGAATTCTTTGCTATAATAGTAAGATGAAAGATAATATTGACATTTCTGTCTGGAATTATGATGATATCTATCCGAGAGGTGCGACATATATCGGACGAGGTACGCCGTGGGGCAACCCATTTATCATCGGAATACATGGCTCTCGGTCTGAGGTCATTGAAAAATTTAGACAATCCATTACACCAAATTTCGAAGCCCGAATAAAGGCTGAACTGAAAGGCAAAGACTTAGTATGTCATTGTAGGCCAAAGGCTTGTCATGGCGATGTTTTGTTTGAGATTGCAAATACCCAAACCCTCTTTTAGGAGACTATATTATGGAAGACCTTATCAAAATCATCGGCGGCGCGGTAGTTATTTCATTCGCCGTAATCATCATTCCACTTATCAGTACGATCATGGGATATTGTTGTGGCTGGATGGTCGGCATATTCTTTGAAGAAACCGTTGCAAATGTGATGCTTGCCCTGGGTTCGCCCAAGGTGGCTATGACTGAAATCGGCGCCGCATGTGGCTTCGTTGGTGGTTTCTTCCGCTCTACCTCTACCAGCAACAGCTAAGAGATTCCAATGACCAAATATGTATATCTGGCTGGTCCTATGGAAGATAAGACCCAAGCCGAAATTAATGATTGGCGCACTATCGCTAGATTGGCTCTCGGAAGAGCATCTGGCCACTTAATAACCATCACTCCTGCCCGATGTGAGCCCGAGACGCTTTACACGCCAAAAGCTTCAAAGGAAATCTTCGCCAAAAATCTGCTGGACTGTAAGTCATGCGACCTATTGTTGGCCTACATGCCCAGCTTTCTGACTCAGGATCGCGGCAACTATGGAACGACAATGGAAGTTGCATGGTTTGCTATGATGCAGAAACCAATCGTTTTGGTTTCGGATAATCCTAAGATTATCAACCATCCGTTGTTCTGGCATGGCTGTGACTGGATCACCGATAGCTTGGACGATGCTCTTGATATCGTACCGCGAATTTTAGGACCATATGAATGACCTTAGTAACCTGTCATAGATGCCACGCTCAATATAAATCAGGCGGACGTTGGAGAATCGGTTATGATCGATCACCAGAAGGATCGACCTCTTCTCACCGTGATGTTGATTGGTCCGTTATTGTTGAAAAGGGGAACTGTCCGATATGCAGGCAACCACCCCAGCTTGAACCAACATCAGAAAGTACCGCAATGTAATGAGCCTTATTGTTGACAAACAATTCCTAAACCTTTTGTCAGCTAGACTGGACCGTTTTAAGTGGAAATCTGGTACCCTTGCCAATTGCAGGTGCCCGTTCTGTGGCGATTCTCAGAAGAACAAATACAAAGCCCGTGGATATTTCTATACAGTCAAGGGTAAGATATCTTTC
>Ga0233428_1001024_pt1 | contig 32522 bp, 29 predicted proteins | sample SI_118_April2016_4_FD_179890 | JGI IMG/M metagenome (GOLD analysis project Ga0233428, IMG submission 179890) | Seawater microbial communities from Saanich Inlet, British Columbia, Canada - SI_118_April2016_120_MG | ecosystem: Environmental > Aquatic > Marine > Inlet | place: Canada: British... | reverse complement strand
ACCCAACCGAGCATCTTCATAGGAATAGTAGACGACCCCATCCGCCGTTGCCATGATCTCGATGCCGGTCCTGCCGGCGAAGTCGATGCCTCCATGACGTGCCGGACGTCCGGTGAAAGGATCCGTGCGGGGCCCAAACAAGGATGACTTCCAGGTCTTGTCGCGAGCCACCGGAGCAATGGCGGGAATGTATTTGAGATCTGCATCATCCTGGACAAAGCGAGCCTGCAAGCTATCGAAGCTGACCACCTGCAGTCGAGCCTCGCGCTGCAGCCGATCGATCTTGAGCGTCAGGTCTTCGAGCAGGGCGCGTTTCCGTACCGGCAGACTCGTGTAGTCTTCGGGCAGATCATCAGGCACTTCGGGTCCACCGACACCCACCGTTGGCAGAGGCTGCATATTGTGGTGGGCGCGCAGACGCCGATCGAGGGCGGCCACTCTATCCATCACGTGCTCAAGGTCACCGACGCTTCGTTCGGAGCGCTCAAGCCCGCGGACGAGATCCTCATTCTCTTCCATCAACTCCGTGATCCGCCCTGACTGGTCGGCTCGAGTATGGAAGTCGAAGGCGTAGTAGCTGAGTGACCCGACTGTGAGAAGGAGTATTCCGATACCTAACCAAAGCAGTCCAGAGGAGAATTTATACTCCTGCATCTGCCCATCGTTAGGGGGGATAACAATGAACGTAATCCGCTTTCTCGGCATATCTCGTCGGTCTCCGCGGCGCTCTTAGACAGTTCCGGCAGGAACTTGTGTGATGGACGAGGCGTCGTCCTGCCACCTGGAATATACCCATGCCAGGCGCTGGCTTACAACCGGGAAATTATAGACCCGCCTGAACTAAATGTCAATAATCACTATAGGATATGATCGATCGGCAGTGACTGCTCTTGGCGGCCTCAGCCACGAGGTTGCGGCACGACCACACCTGTTTGTTGATCGGTCCTCCGCGTCGATTACTTGAGTAGATCCTGCGTTGCACAGATCGGCGGACCTTTAGTATCTTCGGAAGCCTTCGTATTTTACGGTGAAATCAAGACTTACAAACAAATACTCACCCCCCTCGTCCGTCGGAGTCAGCTACATGCGACAGCACCTACGTGCCGCCTCACTAGGCGGCGCTGTTGCACTATTCGCGGTCCTGACAAGCACCGCCTTCGCTCAAGCCGAGCAAAATGAGTCGACGCTGCCTGAGGAATTGAAGAATTCCTTCTTCCCCGTCGTCAACTACATCAGCAAATATTACATGTATGAGATCTCGCCCGATTCACTTATGCGGGCTGGGCTTCGTGGCATCTTCCGTTCTCTCGACCCGGCGTCGGACTACGAATTGACCCTTGAAGGGGCCGATTGGCGGGAGAATTTCATCACCTTCGAGCAAATTGCCCGTACCGTCGATGCTCGAGCCTACTACAGCGTCACACCGGACACGCTGGTTCGCTATGGCATCGCGGGAATGATGTCGATTCTGGATCCGGACACGGTCTTCATGGAGAACGTCCACCTCGACAATTTCCGCATTGATGTGGACGGCGAATATGGTGGGTTAGGATTCCGAATCCAGGTGGTCTACCCCGATAGCGCCATCGGCGTCTGGTCTCTCGTGCACCCCAATGCCCCCGCCGCCCGGGCGGGCGTGAGATCCGGTGACCTGATCCTTGCGATCGATGGCGAGTCGACGAAAGAACTAGACGCCAGCGGTGCGGCTGACAGGATGCGTGGCAAAGCTGGAACAGATGTGACACTGACGCTGTCACGAGCGGGCCAAGATGCGCCCTTCGACCTGACCGTGACGCGGGAGGTCGTCCACCTCAACAGTGTCCCCTATGCGGGTATGCTCTCCGACGACACGGGCTACATTCGCCTGAACGGCTTCCAGCACAAATGCTCCGACGAGGTGCGTCAGGCTCTTGAGGGCCTGCTGGACAACGGCATGGAGCGGCTGATCTTCGATCTGCGCGGCAATAGCGGCGGCTACTTGCACGAAGCGGTCGCCATCGCCGATCTGTTCCTGCCGAAAGACCGCTTGGTCGTCTACACAGCAGGCCGCGCCTTCGAAGACACGACCAAACTCTTCACCGAGAAGGACGCGCTCTTCGGCGAGGGGCCGTTGGTCGTGCTCGTGGATGGTCGCTCTGCGAGCGCCTCCGAGATCGTGGCGGGTGCCATTCAGGACTGGGACCGTGGTCTGGTACTGGGCACCCAGACGGTCGGCAAAGGGTCGGTTCAACAGCCCGTGAAAATCGGCGATCGTGCCGAGTTGAAACTCACGATCTCCGCCTATTTCATACCGAGTGGTCGTTCCATCGATCGACGCATGCGCAAGGACTCCACCCTTGTTGCGATGGCTGAAAAGGACTACATGACCCTCGGCCTGGGTCGACGTGTGCGAGGTGCTGGCGGTATCACCCCGGATATTCATATGGAGCGCCGGCAGACGACGTCATTGTATCGACAACTTGAGGGATGGCGGACGCTGAACAGTCACTTTTTCCGCTTTTCCCGCGACTATGTCGCCACCAACGAAGTCGGTGATGACTTTGTCGCCGATGATGACGTGGTGGACCACTTCCGCAAGTATGTCGGAGACGCAGGGTTTGAATACATCAGCTCTCTCGAGCACCAGTTGCAACAGTTGCGTCAGAACCTGTCCGAGGAGGACGATGCGGGCCGGGCCGATCGGCACCTGTCAGACGTGGCGGAGGAAATCGAACAGATCGAGGAGCGCCACTGGCTCAACGATGAAGAACTGCTGCGCTGGAAGTTGACTTTTGATATTCGTGAGAAGGCGCACGGAATCGGCAATGCGTACGTCTATGACACACGCGTCAATCCGCAGGTCGTAAGAGCAAGACGAGTCCTGACGGACGATGTGGAGTACAGTGAATGGTTTGCACGTGCCGTGATTGGCTCGACCGCCGTCGCCGCCAACGGTGACTCAGTTGATGTCGACGAGATAGCAGTGGTAGGCCACTGATTCCGCCGCCGTACCAACTTCAACGATCTCAGTGCCATATTGAGGGAGAGCGTCCATCTGGATTCTCTCCCTCGTCTATTTCTAGGCGCCATGGCCGAAACCTAAGTGCCTGCCTTGACACGTACTTATGCTACGTTACGAACTCGGTTTGAAAAGGCACCTGCGAATACCTTATATTATATGGTTGGGTCAGTCTTGACCGGAAACTACTGTAACAACCTGTAATGACAGCAACTTATGACTGAAATTCCGACAAAATCGAGCCCCAAGACGCAGGTCGAGCCGGTAACAAGGGGCGGACGACGACTCCCCCGTTGGCTCAAGGCCCAGGCTCCCGGTAGTGAAGGGTATCTACGCCTCAAACGGCTTATCAAGTCTCAGCGCCTGCATACGGTCTGCGAGAGTGCCCACTGTCCCAACATCGGCGAGTGCTGGGGGCATGGCACGGCGACCTTTATGATTCTCGGCGATGTCTGCACCCGCAGTTGTGGGTTCTGCGCCATCGCCACGGGCAAGCCCGATCATGTGGACGAGGGCGAGCCCGAGCGAGTCGCTGAGGCGATCTCTCAACTCGGCCTGGAACATGCTGTCATCACTTCTGTAAATCGCGACGAATTAGCGGACGGTGGCGCCCGCATCTTTGCCGCAACCATTCGCCATGCTCGGCAGCGTTGCCCCGAGACCTCTATCGAGGTGCTGATCCCTGACTTCCAGGGTGATTGGCAGGCGCTGGCGACCGTGATGGAGGCAGGACCCGACATACTGAATCACAATATTGAGACTGTGCCACGTCTCTATTCCATTATGCGACCACAGGCCAAGCACGAGCGATCATTGGAACTACTCGATCGTGCTCGACAACTGAGTCCTGCACCGACAAAGTCAGGCATGATGCTCGGCGCAGGAGAAGAGCGCAGCGAAGTTGAGGACACACTGCGCCAGTTGGCAGACGTGGGATGCGCGATCCTGACGCTGGGTCAATATCTATCCCCTTCGTCAGATCACGTGCCAGTCGCCCGTTTTCTACATCCAGATGAGTTTGACGAATTAGGAGAATTTGCTCGCGCCCTCGGCTTCAACCACGTCGAATCGGGTCCGATGGTGCGCAGTTCATATCACGCAGAACAGCAGGTTACGGATCTGGAGCGCCGTGCCGTGCGGGATGCAGCGCAACCCGCCCACGATCCAAAAACCGTAACTCAGGGCCCAGGGCTGAATCCGTCTCTGGGCTTACTCGACATCGACAACACCGCCGTAGATGGGAATCCTACATGAACCTGAACAAGAACAACCTCACCGGCTATCTGAGGAAGAAAAAGTGTATTGGCTCCAGCGAGCCGATCCTCGACATGCGTCAGATCGGTGATGGCCTGAAGAATCAGATCTATCAAGTAACGACTCCACAGCAACGTTTAATGGTCAAGCAGGCTCACTCCAGAGTTCAGATCAAGGAACGCTGGTGGACGGATCGTAAGCGCATTTTTGCCGAGAATAGTTGTATTGAGATTCTCGCCAACATTCTCCCACCGGACACTTTTCCCGATGCACTGAGTGAAGATCGCACAAACTTTGTCCTCGTCACGACGGGGCCCACAAAAGATGCGGTCGTGTGGGAAACCGAGCTGAGCGGCGGGCGAGTAGATCTGCAGATTGCCGCCCAGGCGGGTGAGCTACTGGCAGCCGTACATAATGTTACGGCAGGACAGCGCGAACTGAAGGCCATGTTCAAGGACCAGAAGGCCTTTGAGCAACTACGTATCCAACCTTTGTATGAAAGCATCGCCGGCGCCTTCCCTGACATTCAGAAGCAGGTGGAGTCCCGAGCGAAAGAGTTGATGAAGCCAGGCAAGTGCCTCGTGCTGGCCGATCTGCGTCCGCGCAATGTCTATGTCAACAATGGCGAGATTTTCCTCGTGGATTTTGCCACTGCTCACTACGGCCATCCATCCTTCGATTTGGGTTTCTACGCCGCCGATCTGTGCCTCAAAGCGATGCTCAATCATCCGCAGAAGGCTGCCTTCCTCGAAGCGATCAATGTTTTCTGGATGTCCTATTTCCGTATCGCCGAATATCCAAAGACGGAAGAGGTAGAGCGTGAGGCCCTCAGCGATTTCGGCTGCCTGCTCCTGGCTGCCGTCGCCGGGCGTGCACCCAGTATCGAGGCTGATGAGGCCTTTCGGGACATCACCTACCGGATTTGTCAGAGTCTGATGTTTACAGAACTCGAAAAAATCGAAGACATCACCGAGTTCATTAACCGGACACTCATCGACGGCTGACGGGTTGAGATCGTCGCAGCAGCATGAGATCCAGTGAGATCCCTTCGAGGGTAGCGGGGGCTATGTTCCATCGGCCACTGAACCGGGTGCAGGCCATCGGTGTGTTTGTACTTGGCACATGGTTGGGTAGCTGTGCGCCGGCAAAAATGTTGGCCCCCTCACAGGCGCGCGGGGAGAATGCGACGATTTCACTCCCCATGCGGGAGTTTCGTGCAGTGTGGGTCGCCACCGTCGATAACATCGACTGGCCTTCTGAGCCGGGTTTGCCGACGCACGTACAAAAGGCAGAGGCTGTAGCCATTCTTCATGGTGCCGCCGAGATGGGCCTCAATGCGATCGTCCTGCAAGTTCGCCCGCACTGCGATGCATTGTATGCGTCGCAGCTGGAGCCCTGGTCGTCCTACCTGTCCGGCGTCCAAGGGCAGGCGCCTGATCCCTATTACGATCCCCTGCAATTCTGGATCAGCGAGGCCCATCTACGGGGTCTCGAGTTGCACGCTTGGTTTAACCCCTTCCGTGCCGATCATCCCGCAAATCCATCGCAGCTGGCAGCCAATGCAATCGCCCGGCAGTCGCCCGAGCTCGCCGTCACCCTCGGCGACAAGGGATACCGCTGGCTTGACCCATCGCGACAGGAGGTCCAGGATCACAGCCTTGCTGTGATCCTCGATGTCGTTGAGCGCTACGACGTCGACGGCATCCATCTCGACGACTACTTCTATCCATACCCATCCTATAACGATCACAACGACTTTCCCGACGATCTGTCATGGGCAAGGTATCTGGATGGAGGCGGCGAGCTAACACGCAGTGATTGGCGTCGCGCTCATGTAGATCGCTTCGTGGAGCGCCTCTATGCAGATGTGAAGACGGCGGACTCATCTGTGAAGGTGGGAATTAGTCCCTTTGGGATTTGGCGCCCCGGCATCCCCCAGCATACGGATGCCGGATTTGATCAGCACGAGATGATCTACGCAGATGCACGACGCTGGCTGCACGAGGGATGGGTAGACTACTACGCTCCACAGCTGTATTGGCCGATCTCACAGATACCGCAGAGTTTTCCCGTACTACTATCCTGGTGGACCCGTCAGAATCCTCATGGCCGGCATCTGTGGCCCGGTCTGTATACAGGCAGGGTGAAACCCAACGGTTGGGCAGCAGATGAAGTGGTGAATCAGGTCATGATCACACGAGGTCTGCAGCCGGATGCTCCCGGGCACATTCATTTTTCAGCTCGCGCCTTGGATGGCGAGCGCGTAGGAGCTGATGATGACTCCCTGACGACGGCTCTATCCCGCGGCCCCTACGCCAAACCGGCATTGGTTCCAGCCTCGCCGTGGCTGGATGCTGATCCGCCGCCCACACCCGAACTAGATGTCAGTGTACGTGGCGATGCAGTCCTCATGTCCTGGAGACGAGCGGGTGGTGAGCGCCCCTTCCTCTGGGTCGTCTACGCCGAGCGCAAACTCCGCGGCTGGGAACATCATATCTTACCTGCTGGGCGGACCGGCTTTCGTCTGCCTCTGACCCTGACTGAAGAACAGAGCGGGACCGAAGAGAACGGACAGTTGTTATCCGTCGCGGTCAGCGCCGTTGACCGGCTCGGGAATCTGAGTGCCCCACAACCACGAGCGATACCATGAGTCGTTTGCAGGATCTGGGTCGTCGAGTCGAACTGCAGTCAATGGACCCCCACTGCAGTGATATCAGTATTGCTCTCTATCGCGAACTCAACGGTACGGTGCCTGAATACACCGTCCATTCGTATTCAGAGCTGCCCGGAACCGCAGAGCGGGTCCTCGCCGTCGCCATCGGCATGCAACGACTCGGTGCGTTGCAGTCTCGCCAGACCGACACGACGTTGCAATTCGCCTGCGGTAACGACCACCCCCTTGCAGTTCGTCGAACATTCCTTGAATGCTGCAAGTTGGCAGATCCTTCGCAAGTACCGGCCGGTGAGTTGTCCATCGTCGATCGGAAGTCCGGCTTGACCATTGTGGCTCACTGCCTCGGCGAGGGTCAGTATCGTATTGCGGCTGACGTTGATTCTGCGGTACCGACAGACGTTGCCCTGGGTGCCAGGCGTGTCGCCGTCATTGTGAATGGATTGCGCAAACTGGGAGAAATGCTTCCAGTCGAGGATGCCGACGGGAACCTACATGAAGACTGTGTCAGTTTTCCCTGCGGCCAGGATCATCATCCACTGGTTGGTCTGCTACTGCAGCGTGCCCCGAACGTACGAGCCTTGGTACGTGAGCAAGAAGCCGCGGCGGCTCGTGGCGTACTCGCCGCACCAAGTGCGCAGAGCTGAGAGGATGTGTCTATGAAATCTGCTCCACGCCCCCCGTCGATCACGGGCCCACTGCCGTCGATGACAGGCCGCCAGCGCGTCCTGGCCGCCCTGGCTGGTGAACCTGTAGATCGCACGCCGATCTGCAACCCGACATCCGTCGCCACCGTCGAGCTGATGGATCTGGTAGATGCTCCTTTCCCACAGGCAAACAGGGAACCGGAGCGCATGGCTCGCCTCGCCGCCACAGGCTATACCGAACTTGGATTCGATTCGGTCATGCCCGTTTTCAGTATCATCCAGGAGTCCTCCGCTCTCGGCTGCAATATCCAATGGGAGCAGAAGGACAACTGGCCGACTGTCCGCATGAACCAGCCGATCTGGAAGACGGCGCAGGATATCGAAATCCCCCGAAATCTGCTCACGCACCCGGACACAAGTTGTGTTCTGGAAGCAATTCGTATTCTGCGCAAACAATATGGTGATGAAATAGCCATCATCGGCAAGACCATGGGGCCATGGTCACTCGCCTACCACTGCTTCGGCGTCGAGGCCTTTCTGCTGATGTCTCTTGATGATCCCGATCAGACACGCAGGATCCTTGATATACTCAAGCAAGTCACCGTCGATTTTGGTGTTGCACAGATTGAGGCCGGCGCCGATGCACTCACCCTGCCCGACCACGCCACAGGAGACCTCGTGAGTGGTGAGTATTACGAACGATATCTTCGCGACCTGCACATCGAATTCGCCCAAAGCCTGGCGTGCCCGATTATTCTCCACATCTGCGGTCGTACTGTAGATCGCATGGAGTTCATTGCCCAGACGGGTATGGCGGCCTTCCACTTTGACTCCAAGAACACACCCGCCGAATCGATGGCCATCGTCGACGAGCGTATTGCCCTGGTGGGCAACATCAACAATCCCGAGACCCTCTTTTCCAGGGATCCTGAAGACGTGGAATCCGAAGTGTTTCTTAATCTTGACGCCGGGGTCCCACTCATAGGCCCCGAATGTGCCATCCCTCTGCAGACATCCTTGGAAAATCTGCAGGCCATTCCGCGAGCTGTGAAGACATGGCACGCTGAGCGCTCCAATGGCTGAGCTGACGGACGTTGCCAACGAGGATCTGCGCTTTGAGATCGAGGAATATGTCGAGGAACCCGCAGAAATCCAACGCTTCATCGATATGTTCAGCGCCGCTCGTCCGCTTCATCAGGAGATGGCGGCAGCGCTGATCGCCGGAGACCACCACCGCGTCGACGAACTTGCTCTGCAGGCACTGGCTGAAGGCATCGAAGCGCTTGAGGTCATGGATGATGGACTGATTGCCGGTATGGGAATCGTCGGTATCAAGTTCAGAGAAAATTTCATCTTTGTGCCTGAGGTCCTAGCCTGCGCGCGAGCAATGAAGGCAGGAATGGCACATATCGAACCCATTCTCTCCGCCGCCGGGATCAAGAAAGCAGGCACTGTTGTGATGGGTACGGTCAAGGGAGACCTCCACGATATCGGTAAGAATCTGTGCAACATGATGCTGCGAGGTGCAGGCTTCGATGTCGTGGATCTCGGCGTTGATACGTCGGCGGATGAATTCATTGATGCCGTCGAAGAATCGGGCGCAAAGGTGATGGGTATGTCTGCCCTGCTGACGACAACCATGCCGAATATGGGAAAGACGATAGAGGCTTTCATCGATGCAGACCTGCGCGACGAGGTGCAGATCATGGTCGGTGGCGCGCCGGTAACACAGGAATTTTCCGAGGATATGGGGGCCGATGGCTATGGCAAAGACGCTCTCGACTGCGTTGCCCTCGCCAAGCAGTTGCTGACAGTCGACGCCTGACGACGATGGCTGCGATCGACCCGCGTGAGGTGCAAAAACGGTTCGACCGCCTCACGTCCATTCTTGGAGATATTGCCAGCCATGCAGACTCACAGGCAGCAGAGCGGTGTCCCTATCGGGATCGACATGATCAATGCACCGCCAAATTCCACTGCCGAAATCAGACGCCCACCGAGGCGAGCGACATGCAGCATTGCGGCCATGACGGGCGCTTTGATTATCGCAGCGCGTGGGAAACGGATCCAGCGGCAGTAGAACGTGCCCGCCAGAAGCTGAAGAAAACTCGAGAGAAGCGGAAAGACGATGTCTGATGTATTGTGCGGCGACGACCAGGCTCCCCTGACCACGGGGCGTACGCTGTTCGACTTTGCCGACGACTTAACCGCACAGGTTCCCACTTCCTGTTTGCGCAATGGGTATTGCCACGAATGTGTTGTGTCTGTCGAAGAGGGTAGCGAAAGCTTGTCCGCCCCGACCGACGCTGAGTCCTTTCTCAAGCCACCGTATCGTCTAGCCTGCCAGGCACGGATCGTCGATGACGCCCTAGATGTGCGCTTCACACCTCTGCGACGCACACCGCAGATCCTGTCCTCCAGTCCACCACGAGTCATCGACTTAGATCCTGTCGTAACCCTCGATGGGGATCGTGTGCTGTACGACGCAGAACCGGTCGATACTTTTCGGGGTCATGTTCTCGGACTGGCCATCGATCTGGGCACCACGACAATCGTCATGGACCTCGTGGATCTGCTCACCGGTGAGAGCCTCGCCATTGCGGCCTTTGAGAACCCCCAGCGCTTTGGCGGTTCGGATATCATGAATCGCATTTCGTATGACGGCGGTCCTCACAAAGGTGAACTGCAGAAGGCGGTGACGACGGCGATCAACCAACACATCAGTCGCTTAGGGGAAGAGCTGGGATTTCGTCGGCAGGAGATCTACGAGATCACCATCGCCGGCAACTCAACGATGCGCGATTTGTTCTTTCGCCTGGACGTGCAACCCATCGGCACCCGTCCCTACAAGTCCACCATAGAGGAGGCATTCCGCAATGGCGAACTGCCGACGACGGCACTGCTTGAACGATCCCGCCGACTCGGCGTGCGTGCCAATATTCACACGCGCGTGTATGGTCTGCCGTTAATCGCCAGCCACGTCGGTGCGGACACGGCGGCAGATCTGGTGGCCATCGATCTGCTGGAAGCCCCACAGGACCAGGTGGTGATGCTCGTGGACGTGGGTACCAATACGGAAGTGATCATCGCCGGGCACGGACGAATGCTTGCCGCATCTTCCCCTGCCGGACCCGCATTTGAGGGCGGCCTTGTTCTGCACGGAATGCCCGGATATGAGGGCGCCATCGAGAGCGTAACGATCGACGCCGAAGGAGCCTTTCAGTGCGGCGTGATTGGCGATTGTGACCCCGTCGGCATCTGTGGATCGGGACTCGTTGACCTGCTCGCGGAATTGCGTCGAAGTGAATTAATGTCGGAGCGTGGCGTGATTGGCGACGGGCTTACACGAAATCAGTCCATCCTCCTCGACAAGACGCACAACATCAGCTTTTCCTCTGAGGATGCGTCACACCTGGCCCAGGCGAAAGCAGCCAACTACTGCGGCCAACAGTTACTCATGCGCCAATTTGGCGTCGACGCGAGCGCCATCGATCGGTTGTTTCTTGCGGGCGGATTCGCGAACTATATCGACGTCAGCAATGCCATGGACATCGGCTTCATCGCGCCAGTGGCGAAAGACCGCGTCACCAAGATCGGCAATGCCGCCCTTCAGGGTGCCCGCGAGGTCTTGCTGGATCGCCGACGGAGACGCAAGCTGGAAGAGACCGTGACGACGATTGAGCATGTCGAATTGGAGACGGACCCCACCTTCTTCGATTCTTTCGTCGATGGCTGCATGTTCCAACCCATGATTCCCTAACGGCACGAGGTTTCCTTGTCCCGATTTACTGAACGTCTTGCCGACCCACGTCCCCTGTTGTTTGATGGTGGATTCGGCACGCAGCTATTTGCTCGCGGCGTCGAGCTACCTAATTCGGCGCTGGCCAACAAATCGCACCCAGACGAGGTCGTCGATGTCCACCGAGCCTATGTGACGGCGGGTTCAGAGCTGATTGAGACCAACACATTTGTCGCCTCGCCTCTGCATCTGGAGATGGCTGATGCAGGCGACGCGAGCCCGCAGGAGTTGGCGACCCTGGCAACCGAGCACACACGGCGCGCCGCCGACGAGGCCGATCACGAGATTTTTGTCGCTGGCGCACTCGGCCCCTCCCCCGGGGCCATCGAAGCCGATGCGGGTGACACCGATTTTGGCATTGCGGACGTCAAAGTAAGGGATGCACATGAACGCATTGCCTCAGCCCTCATTGAAGGCGGGGTCGACTTTTTTCTGGTAGAGACCATGTTCTCTGCACGAGAGGCCGCCATCGCAGTCGATGTGGCCCGACAGTTCGGCCTGCCCATCGGCGTCAGTCTGACATACAAATTCACTCAAGACCGCAAGACGAAGAAGACTCACTATAAGACCGACTGGGGACACGGTCCTCCCGATGCCCTCGACATCCTGGCGTCGGGGCAGCACTCAAATGGCGTCGACCTGCTGCCCTTTGTGCAGATGATTGGTCTCAATTGCGGTGCCGAGGCGAGCCGTGAGGATCATTCGGGCATGGCGTATGCCATCGAGGGTACACGACAGACCGCCGCCGCGTTGCAAGCACGTGGCTTAGATGACATGCGGCTCGCAGCCTATCCAAATGCTGGACTGCCCAAAATGGATCGCAAGACGCAGGAGACCTACTACCTGCAAGGGCCCGACGACATGAGTGCCCAATTACGATCTCTGGTTGACACAGGTGCCTGGATGGTGGGTGGCTGTTGCGGCACGACGCCCGAACACATTAATGCCTTCCGTCGAGTTCTCGACGCAGACACACCTACGACCAACTGACGACGCACCTTGCCGCAGATACAGATTCTCTATTGGCGCAACATACCTGCGCAGGTGCGCGTCTTCGCAGAGCGACGGCCAATATCAGCGCAACTTCCCGAACGCTTCCAGCTGCACATAGATCGCGTCGCCATGCGCGAAGGGCTGGCTGGAACTGACGAATATCTGGCACAGTGGCAGTGGTCGGACAAACAGGAGTGTGACGGCGATCCACACGAGATCCTGCGCCAGACCATCGATACATTGATTCGCGAACAGGACGTTCGCGAGCAGGACCCCGACGGCAATCCCGCAGACAACCCCGATGCCTCCGACAACACCCCCAATGACTGAGCATACTGACCTGCCATCTTACGATGTCCTCGTTATTGGTGCAGGCCATGCTGGAACGGAGGCAGCCCTTGCTGCTGCAAGAATGGGTGCATCGACCCTACTGCTGACGATCAATCTCGACACGATTGGGCAGATGTCCTGCAACCCTGCGATTGGCGGAATCGGCAAGGGGCACATGGTAAAGGAGATCGACGCACTCGGCGGCGAGATGGCGATCAACACCGATCGTGCGGGCATCCAGTTTCGACGCCTGAACACACGCCGAGGGCCAGCGGTGCGGGCGTCAAGAGCACAATGCGACAAAAAGATCTACCAATTCGAACTCAAGTTCGCCTGTGAAGAGCAGGATAACCTTCATGTGCGCCAGGGCTTGATGGAAGAGCTTCTCGTAAGCGAGGGGCGCGTGAGAGGGGTTGGGGTTCGCGGTGGAATTCGCTATCTCGCTCGCACCGTCATCCTGACGACGGGCACCTTCCTGCGTGGCAAGATCCATGTAGGCACCGTGAACTACAGTGCCGGTCGCGCCGGAGAAACCGCCGCTGTCGCCGCCGCCGAGGGTCTTGTGAGTCTTGGCTTCGAAACGGGACGCATGAAGACGGGGACTCCGCCCCGCGTCAATGGCCGAACAATCGATTTTGACGCCATGGAGATCCAGCCCGGAGATGAACCACCCCAGACCTTCTCCTATGCGATCAGAGAACCACAACTTCCCCAGGTGCCATGCTGGATCACGTATACGGATGCAGCAACGCACGATCTGATCCGTGCCAATCTTGAGCATTCGGCCATGTATAGTGGTCGCATCGAAGGCGTCGGACCGCGTTATTGTCCGTCGATCGAGGACAAGATCGTGCGCTTCGCCGACAAAGATCGACATCAGATATTTGTCGAACCGGAGGGCCTGCGGACGCACGAATTCTATATCAATGGCCTGTCGATGAGCTTACCCGAAGATGTGCAGATTCCCATTCTGCAATCCCTCCCAGGTCTGGAGCGGGCGCAGATGATGCGCCCCGCCTACGCCGTCGAATACGACTACGCGCCACCTACTCAACTACACCCGTGGCTGGAGACAAAGCTCGTTGCAGGGCTCTTCTTCGCCGGCCAGATCAATGGCACAACAGGCTATGAGGAAGCTGGCGCACAGGGCCTGATGGCGGGCATTAATGCGGTTCTTCAATGCCGTGATCAGGATCCCTTTGTCCTGAATCGGGCAGATGCGTATATCGGCGTTCTGATTGATGATCTGGTGACGAAGGGGACGGACGAACCGTATCGGATTTTCACATCACGGGCCGAGTATCGCTTGCTGCTGCGCGAAGACAATGCAGACGAACGGCTCATGACTTTTGGTCGTGAGTTCGGTTTGATCAGTGACCGACTGTGGAATCAGTTCACCCACAAGCAGAGCCAGACGACGGCCGAAATGTCGCGTCTGGCGAACCAACGAATCTCACCGGGTGCCGCAGTGGATGAACTCTTGCAAGCACGAGGCACAGCACCTCTGCGGGAGTCGGCGGCGTTGATCGAATTGCTGCGACGCCCGGAGCTGCGATACGCAGATATCGTCAAGCTCGCACCGCCACCCGAGGTTCTCTCGGCGGATGCCGGAGAGCATGTTGAAGCAATGGTGAAATATGCCGGTTATGTTGAGCGGCAAGCCGATGAGGTGGCGAGAGCGAAACGTCTGGAGACGCAGCGAATTCCGGTTGATTTTGACTACGAGACCGAAGCCCAGCATCTGTCTACCGAGGCGAGACAGAAGTTAGGCCGCATCCAGCCGGCGACGATGGGTCAAGCAGCTCGAATCAGCGGCGTGTCACCGGCAGACATTTCAGCCTTGATGGTTTTGATCCATGCCCGAGGACAGACCGACAGGCACGAACAAGGGACGACCTCTGTTCAGGGCTAGTCGCCCCTCACACCTCAGTCATCGGCTATTCACCTTGCGTGTGCGTGAATCCTTTTCCAACAGCCAGCGACTGATCTGCCCATCTTGATGTATATCAACGACCTCTTCGACCCACGCCTCATACCCATAGTCTGTCGCCTGCAGGACAGGAGGCCACAGAAAATGCTCCAGGATCCTGTGGCCCACGCCCAGCGAGTCCAGGGATCCGCTGTAGTAGCCATGCTCAGCCAGGTGCTCTCGCTGCTTGTAATAGATCTCGCGCAGCAGGTGTTTGCCCTCTTCCTCGGGAGGCTTGACGAAAGCTGGCGGCGGTGTTCCCGCCTCTGCGGTTGAGAACTGTACGAATCCCCACTGCTCCGGGACGTGCATGTTGATCAGTCCCTGAGGTGTCCACACCCAATTGTCTTCTCGTTTCCCCGGCACCTTTACATACCCCTCGCCATCCTCAGCGGGATCGATCTCCCACTCGACACGCGAGAAATTTACCCGCCACACATCACCTTCCTTTGGCGGCACGGGGCGTCCTGCGCCCTGACGCAATCCCTCCCATGGGAAGGCGATCTCCAGCCCCCAACCCTCATCCATGTCGCTGGGCTGATTCAATGTCCCATAGATCGTCACACCACTGCGCAGACCGGGAATATCCCATCCGTGATAGGGTGGTCCACCATCACGATATGCCTTGCCCAGCAGAAGATCCCACTCCGTCGCCAGGGCATTTACTTCATACTCGAAATAGTTGTGCGTGTCTCCATCGGGATCGATGAATACTTCGAAGTCGTTCTCGTGAAAAATGATGGCATCCCGATAGTCATAGGTAGCCCAGACATGCGGCTCCTCCATCAAGGCGGCGACGTAGAAATACTGCTCATCCCAGAGCATCTTTGCGCGGGTGCGAAATCTGGGTGCTGGCTTGCGATCACCTTCGATGTCCACGAAGACCGCCGTCCACGGCGCCGCCTGCCACGAAGGCTCATCAAGTCGCCCATCCACCACGATCGGTCGCGACGAATGCTGGGCGATATAGTGGTGTGGCTCGATTGAGAGCAGATAGTCCTCATCCAACTCATCCGCTGCCGTGAGGGCAACACTCACCAACAGACACATGACGAGGACGGATCTGGATGCATAGAGGGAAGGTTCCAACATGAGACGCTCCTGGGATGAGAACCGGATCCGGAAACTGCCGATCCATCGCGATGTCGAAGAGGTCCACTCACTCACTCTGGCACTTGCCGGGTCGACACCGATGGGTATCATTATACGGCTCTGTGCGGCTCTCAGACAGCCTCATCTGTGACCGACGCGGTGAATCCGCCGCACCACACCATGGTTGATCCGATTATCCCAGACAGATCAACCAAAATCAACCCAGACGAAAGTGATCGCTGTTTTGCATCTGATCCTTATCGGTGCGCCCGGATCGGGCAAAGGCACTCAAGCCAAGCGCCTCGTATCGAAATTCGACATTGTCCATATCTCCACGGGCGACATGCTCAGAGAGGCAGTCCACTCCGGATCTGATCTTGGAGAATTGATCAGCACCTACTTGCGTGCTGGACGCCTGGTCCCGGACAATCACGTGACGGCCCTTGTGGAGGAACGTGTAGACCGCGGTGACGTACCTAATGGGTTTGTCATCGATGGTTATCCCCGCACGATCAATCAGATCCAGGCCTTCGCAGATCTGATGAAGGCGCGTAGTCGGCGGCTCGCGGCGGTCGTATGCATCGACGTGCCAGATGTATCCGTCATTAGCCGCATGGCCAATCGCCGTATCGACCCGGAGACTGGGCGCATCTACAATCTGAATCTCAAGGCAGACTGGCCATCTCTCGATATTATGGAGCGTCTCGTTCAGCGTGACGATGATCGCCCTGATGTCATCAAGCAGCGACTCGACACGTATCGCGCCGAGACGGAACCCGTCATCGAGGCCTATCGAGGAACGGGCGAACTGATCGAAGTGAATGGCTCAGGCACCCCTGATGAAGTCTTCGAACGGGTTACCCATGGGCTTGCGACCGTCACGGAGAGTTCGTGAATAGCGATGGCGACAAAATAGCCCTGTATCTCAGTGGCATGGATCGATATGCGGCGCAGGATTTTGCTGCAGCGCAGGCCGACTTTGAACAAGCACTGCGCATCGATCCGGACTTTGGCGATGTGCATCATTCTCTCGCCCACGTCTTCGAAAAACTCGACGACATCGATGCGGCGCTTATCAGCGCCCGACGCGCCGTTGAACTGAACCCAGAGGAAGTGTTGACGTATACGACACTCTCCGTCATGTGCATGCGCAAGGGACTGATCGCCGAAGCCGAAGATGCCAAGGCAAAGGCTTCTGAGTTACAGCGCCAGCACGACAACCAGACCTGAGTCTCGCGCCACTGTGTCTACCTCCTCGCCCCTGACAACCCTGCAGGAGGCTTCACCTCGAGTGGAGCCGGCTTTCTTCATCGGAGATTTGCCAATTTCTCCCTTGGCCCCCGGGATGCCGGTGCTGACGCTGGCACCTATGGCAGGTGTCGGCAACTGGGCCTTCCGGTTGATCAGTGCCAGCCTCGGAGCACGCATCGTCGGGGTTGAGTTCATCAATTGCCGCATCGTCCACCATTCCGGTCATCGGATTGAACGACTGCTGGATTTCTCAGATGCCCCCGTCTACGCTGACGGCGGACACAGCCTGCTCGCCGCTCAGATTTATGGCAATGACATCGGCCTTCTTGCCGCGGGAGCCCAGGAATTGGAGCGCCGCGGTAGTCAGGTCGTAGACATCAACTTCGGCTGCTCCGTTCCACAGATCACCCGCAAAGGTAGCTGCGCGGCGTATCTGTTGGACCTTGACCGCTTTTACGATGCAGTCCAGGCAACGGTGCAGGCCTGTACGGTCCCGGTCACTATCAAAACGCGTATTGGATGGGACGATGACTCCATCAACATTGTTGAAGTCGTCGAACGCGCCCAGGATGCCGGCGCCCAGGCGATTGCCGTACATGCTCGAACGGTGATGCAGAAATACGGTGGCCAAGCCCAATGGGAATGGATTCGCCGTGCAGCCCAATCCTGCTCAGTGCCCCTATTTGGCAATGGCGACGTGCGGCGCTACGAAGACGCTGTAGAGATGGTCGAGCAAACAGGCTGCGACGCTGTGCAAATTGGCCGCGCTGCCATCGCAAATCCATGGATCTTCGCTGGCCGCAATGGGGCGCCTCTACACGAGCGACTGCGACTGGCGGCTGAGCAGTTGCGCTTGATGGTTCAATACAAGGGCGAACGCGTGGGTGTCCCGGAAACACGCAAACATCTGGTGCATTACTTCCGCGATCTCGATCGAGGTTCCCCGGAACGCACCCGCCTGCTCACGACAACAGATCTCGGTGAGCTGGTTCAGTTCCTCGACGAATGGCGGGCGAAGTTGCCAAACGATGTCGGCGATGAAGATCTCAGTCTCAATGCTGAGCAAGCTGGAAAACTGGCCTGGAGTGGGAACTAAAATCCAGGAATTCGGCCAGATGCAGGGCGAGCGAACCCACGCCTCCTGTGTGTATGTTAGAGGCTGAACCTTAAGCTCGAGGACGCATAACCAATGACCAGACCACTACGCCTTACCCTCTTTTTGATGCTCGCACTTGGGACCGTCCTGGGCGGCTGCAGCAGTGAAGAACAGGCGATCGATCTCAACGTCTATGCGGCCACCTACGATACCGATCCCACAGCAGAGCCCCCCGAAGGCTGGCAGCGAGTCTCCTTTGAAAGCACACTTCGCTCACGTGCAGCGACGGTATTGGTGAGCGATGAACCGCTGTTGACTGGCTGGAATATCGTTGCCTTTCACGCGGCGACCGAAGCAGACGACAGTCGGGCCATCAGCATCCGACTCAATGCCTATGGACAGGGAAAGATGAAGTCCTACTGCGCTGATGAGAGTCGGCTCAAGCAACCTCTGGCACTACAAGTCGACGGCCGCTGGGCAGATGTGAGCCCCCTGCTGAGCGAAGTCACAGATCGAATGACGCTGTATGGACTGACTGCCGCCGAAGTCGATCGCCTCGAGCATTGGATCGAAGTTCGGTAGAGTCTTGTCGCCGGTGACGCCGACCTGCAGGATCTTGCCTAACCGATCTCCCAGCTTTTCAGCTGGTTTTCGATGAAGTCGATGACCCGTTGGTGTTCGTCGTTGCCGCGACCTTCCACATGAAAGGGTGCACCGAAGACAAATCTCACGGTTCGTGTCGGATCAATACGGCCGAAGTCCTTGATCCATTTCCCATTCGCCCAGGCATCCGAACACAAAGCCAGAGGAATGATCGGTGCCTGCGCGCGCTGTGCCAGTTTGACGCCAATCTTGCTGAATTGAGTCGCGTTGAATTGCATGGACCGCGTCGTCTGCGGAAAAACGACGATGGATGTTCCCTTGTTCAGTCTCTCACTCCCACCGTCCAGCACAACCTTGAGATCGGCACGTGGATTGGTGCGGCTCACACCGATGGCATCGATCGTTTCGACAATGTCACGGAATATGGGTGTGTGAAACAGACTGTCCTTGAGGATGAATGTCACACGCCGCACGCTGCCAATCATTGCAGGCAGCACCATCGTTTCCAAAGTACTCATGTGGTTGCCAATGATGACGCCCCCGCCTTGCAGATTCTGCAAATGCTCGACGCCGCTCACTTCCACACGTACGCCGACGCGTTCAAGTGACCTGAGCACGTCCACACTGCTCTCCACCCAGTCGTCATAGCCGTAGATCCCCTTGCGAGCCAGGGCACTGGAGCGCCAGACGTTGCGCAGGAAGGAGGGATAGAGACCGGCTGTTGGAAATGCCCGCCTAAGGAAGCCAACCGAGGCCTCTGGTGACCGATATCCGCCATTCTCGTAGGCGACTCTTGGCTGCAGGATCCGCCCCCTCTGCCTTAGACTATCGGCTGACGCTGGTTGACACTCCGCCTGTTGACGATCTGTCACGTTGACGACCTGTCACGGTGACCCACCTGTTGACGATGTGTCACGAAGCCAGCTCCGGATCCAGAGGCGTTTGTGTCAGTTCCACAGGCCCCGTATCGCTGATCCAGATCATATTTTCCACGCGCGCTCCTCCGAGACCAGGAACATAGCAGCCCGGCTCGCAAGACAAGGCATCACCCTTTTGCAGAATCTCGTCACTGCCGCGAGCCACAATCGGCACGTCGCCGCCCAACCCGAGCCCATGGCTCAGGTGATGGACGAAGAACGACGCCCAGCCACTTCGAGCATATAGATCGACGACGGACTGATAGATATCACTTGCACGCGCTCCATGGTGCATCTGCTGGCTCGATTGTAGATAGGCTTGCTGCACGGTATCGAGTAGATCACGTTGTTGGCTACGACCCGGTCCCACGATCGCCGCCCGCGTCATGTCCCCAAGATAGCCATGAACCCAGATCCCCATATCGATGAACACCATGTCTCCCTCTTCGATCCTGCGCCGGGGATCTTCACCACTGTCCAGGTAGTAGGTCCCCACACCTGAGGCTGGGGCCATGGCCACACTCTCTGCGCCCGCTGCAAGCATCGCACCCGTACCTGCCGAGATCGCTTGTGCACAGGTTGTGCCAGGTTGGATCTGGGCAAAGGCGGTCTGCATCCCCAGATCTGCGATTCGCGCGGCCTCGCGCATTCGTGTCAGATCCTCTTCGTCCTTTCGTCGCCGTAGCAGGGTCGTGACAAAGTCATCCTCTACCAGTTCGATGGACGGCGCAGCGGCAGCGATGGCGTTGGCCATCGGCTCGGGAAGCTGATCAAACAACACGCGGCGTGGCCCCATCGAGGCAAGGCGATTCGCCAGTTGCCGCTCTGGTGGTGGGTCAGACAGATGATTCTCTACGACTTCACAATCCTTGAGAAGATCGCGGCAGGCGTTACTGATCCAAGCACCGGGAAAGACCACTGTCTCCCCTGCTTCGGCGGCTCTGTGATGAAACAGGACCGCCGCGCAATTGCCGCGACTGATCACGCAGCTGGGATCCTCGTGTTGCGAACCTGCCAGCAAATACAGCTGATTCGGCCGTTGTGTGGCGATGAATATCTCCGCTCCACGGAGGGCGGCTGCCGCAGCGAGGCGCTGTCTTCGTGGTGGCAAGACCGATTCGGTCATGATCTCTTCCCATGTGGGTGCAATTCTGGCGGCTGCCTGCGTTGACGAGACTTCGCAGGTCCCGTTGCTTTGCCGGTCCATTGCGCGCCATTGGCGAGCTGCGGAAATCTAACCATTCAGCGCCAATCAATACATCGCCCAAAGGGACAAAGCGCCATGACGAATAAGCTTGCCCGCGGAATCTGGCCTGCCCTGTGCACGGCTTTCGACGACAGTGCCGAGCAGGTACATGCGGAGCGCGTCCGCTCTCTGCTACGCTCCCTCATTGACGCGGGATCGCAAGGATTTTTTGTCTGCGGTGGCACGGGCGAGGGACGTGTGATGAGTGTTCCCGAGCGGATGAACATGGCCGAGCTGGTCGCGGATGAAGTGGCCGGTGTGGTGCCGCTGATCTTGCAGGTGGGCGGCACCACGACCCAGGAAGCCGTCGAACTGGCCCAACATGCGGCACATGTGAAGGGAATCGACGCCGTCGCATCCGTCGCTCCCGCAGACCAGCCAAATGATCTCGACGCCGCCGTCGCCCATTATGCGGCCATTGGTGGGGCAACGAATCTCCCCTTCTATGTGTATTGGCTCATGGGAGAAGCAGATCAGCGGATCACGGCAGATCATTTTCTTGAGGCCATGAAAGGCGTGCCGAACTTTACGGGCATCAAGTTTACCGATCACAATCTGTATATGTTCGGCCAGTTGATCGACCGTTCGGATGGAACCATCAATGCCATCAGTGGCCCCGATGAGATGGCACTACCCGCCATGGTGATGGGCGCCGAGGCTGCCATCGGCACAACCTACAATGTCATGCCCCGCCTGTATCTGCAGATGCGTGCCGCCTTTGAGGCGGGTCAGCTCGAGGAAGCCATCCAGTGTCAGCGACGAGCCAATCAGGTGATACGAATTCTCATCGAGCATGGTGTCTTAGCCAGTGTCAAAGCGATGCTTGCCTGGCGCGGCACACCGGTGGGGCCTCCACGCCTCGTAGAGCCATTGAGTCCGCAGGTAGAATCCGCCTTGCGCGCTGACATAGACACACTCGAATTCGAGGTCGCGTGACAAACGTCCTGTTCTGGTTTGATGTCGAGGACTACCTGACGCCGGAAAGCGACGATGCTCTGCTTGGATTGCTGCAGTGTTTCGAAAAACATGGTGCCCAGGCAACGTGGAAGGTGGTGACACAGAAGGCACGAGTTCTGGAGGAACGCGGCCGTGATGATGTCATCCGCGCACTTCAGCGTCAGGACATCGGCTATCACACAGACAATCACTCACAGCATCCGGTGTTGGCTGAGTATCTGGCAGAGGCTGGCTGGGACGACGGTGTAGAGGAGATCATGCGGCGAGAGCGAGCCGGCTACGAGGATCTCGTCCGTATCCTGGGTCCTGCATCGACATTCGGTCAGGCCGGTGGATCATGGGCACCACAGATCTATCCCTTCCTGCGTGACGCCGGCATTCCCCTCTTCATGGATGAGGCGGGCCATATCGGTCTCGACGGTGGTCCATTCTGGTATTGCAACGTGCCGCACATTAATCGCATGGAAAAGCGCTCCACGCGCATGGAATTCGATCAGGGTGAGGAAGGATTGGCAGCGGGTATCGATAAATTTGATGCCATTCACCGTGGCGTCGTCGAGGACGGGGACGGACTGATCAGCATCTACTACCACCCCTGTGAATTCGCCACGACGGCCTTCTGGGATGGTGTGAACTTTTCCCGCGGGCGTCAGCCGCCCCTTGCGGAATGGAAGCCGGCCCCGCTGCGTGGTGCCGCGCAGATGGCGACGGCTCTCGACCTGTTCGATCGCTATCTTGCCCATATTGTCGCGCAGCCAGACGTTGAGATCTTGACGGGTCGTCAGATCTTGAATCTGCTTCCCGATGCTGCCGCTGAACGTGTTTTCTCCATTGCCGAACTCGCCGAGTTGCTCACCTTCTCCACAGGTGCCATCGAGCATCGCTTCGTGGACGCCGAAACGGTTCTGGCGCCATCGGAACTGTTCGCCCTCGTCGTCGAAGCACTTCTGCAGATTCTGATGACGGTTGCCGAGCAAGGCAGCGAAGCACCATTGGACCTCGAGCAGATGCATGTCCTCGTGGAGCAGGACACGCCTCTGGGTCCCGTACGCCGTCAGGCGACGACCGTCTCGCCGTCTTCGTCTATACCGACAGATATGCTACTGGAGAGTGCCGCAGATGCCCGCCAGTATCTTGGTCATCATGGACGGATGCCAGATTGTTTGTGGTTAGGCGCGCAAGCCATATCACCAGCCGACTTTCTTGTCACTGCATCTGCCATGCTGCAGAAACTGGCCAGTGTGAGTCGAAGTCGTGCCGTCACGCTCCCCACATCGGTGGCGATAAAAACAGGGCAACTGGCCAGCGAGCGCTTTGTCGGCGAAGACGTGTGGAACTGGCCAATCTTTGAGGAAAATTTTGATGCCCCCGCCATTATGGAACTTGCCCGCTTGCAGACCTGGACGCTGAAACCAGCTCTACTGCTGTCAGCAGCTGGGTAGGCGCACACGATGAGCTTCCTTCGCCAATTCTGGCACATCCTCGGCGATTGTCGCCGACTTCTTGGGCTCTCCGTGCTGTGCGGTCTCGCCTTTGCCGGCGCAAATCTTCTACCGCCCCTGTTGATTCGTGAACTCATTCTCTGGATCACTGAGGGCGGGGGCTCTGCCAGTGAGCTGCTTGGCTTGAGCGGTGCCCTCCTCGGCGTCTATCTGGTCCGTGGTGTCACGCGCTACGGCTATGGACGCTTTTCCCATGCAGCTGCCTACCGCGTAATGGATGACCTGATGGTGCGCGTCTATCGGCACGTACAGTCATTGCCGCATCGCTTCTTTGCCCGCGAACGCACGGGCAGTCTGATTACTCGTTCCGTCAACGATATCGAAGCGGTAGAGGACTTTATCGCCCACGGCGTGCCCGAAACGATTCTAGCCTTCGTCATTCCAACGGCGATGATCGGTGTGCTCTTCAGTATCGACGCCGAGTTGACCCTCATTACGCTGGCACCCATTCCTATCGCCGGGTTTCTGGTCTTCCGCTTCGTTCGACGCGTACGCCAGATGTGGCGTGATGTTCGCTCACGCTTGTCGGAACTGGTCGCCGTCATCCATGACCAGTTTGCCGGAATGCGCGTCATCAAGTCCTTCGTCCAGGAAGAATCGGCTGCCGCTCGGGTCACTGCTCGCTCTGCCGCCTTTCGCGATGCGTCCATCCAGGCAAACTCTGTGTCCCTTATGCCGGCGGGTATCGTCGAGGCAGCCGGAGGAATCGGCATCGTCCTCGTCATATGGTCTGGTGGAACAGCGGCTCTTGCCGACCGGATCAGTATCGCGGATCTATTTGTCTTCATCGTGTATATGGCTCACATCTATCAGCCTTTTCTCACCCTGGCATCGATTAACGACGTTCTGCAAAAGGCCTCGGTGAGTACGGATCGGGTATTTCAGCTATTGGCCGTCGAATCCGACATTGTCGACGCCGCAGATGCACGCATTCCTTCCAATCCCGGATTCAGTGTGCACTTCAACCAGGTAACTTTCGGTTACGACCCGGCAATCCCTGTCCTGCACGACATCAGTTTTGTCGTACCCGAAGGGCAAATCGTCGCCCTCGTAGGTCACACAGGTGCCGGCAAGACGACTATTTCCCATCTGTTGCCTCGCTACGATGATCCGCAGGCTGGTAGCATCCATCTTGGAGACGAAGATCTTCGCCAGATCCCATTGGAGTGGCTGCGCACCCAAATTGCCACGGTGGAGCAAGACATTTTCCTCTTCCATGGAAGCATTGCTGACAACATTCGTTTCGGGCGCCCTGATGCAAATGACCAACAACTGCGCGCCGCCGCAGATGCGGCCAATGCGAGTGAGTTCATTGATGGTCTCGAGGACGGCTTTGACACCCTCGTCGGCGAGCGTGGTGTGCGCTTGTCTGGTGGGCAGAAACAGCGACTGGCAATTGCCAGAGCCCTGCTGAAGGATGCACCCGTCCTCATCCTCGACGAAGCGACGTCGGCAGTAGACTCGCACACGGAGTTGCTCATCCAGGAAGCGTTGCAGCATCTGATGCGTCAACGTACGACGCTGGTCATCGCCCACCGTCTGTCGACGGTCAGGCACGCAGACAGCATCGTCGTCCTCGATCAAGGGCAGATCGCAGAACAGGGACATCACGAGCAATTGCTAAGCGCCAAGGGGCGCTATCACCGTATGATTGAGGCCCAACAGTTGCTGGCCCACGCGTGGATGCCAGACGACCAGGACCCCAGTCAGTCCCATGCCGCCGGCTGACCTGCACATGCCACCGACCACCGAACACCGAACACCGACCAAGGGGCAGCAGAAGTGAGAGTCTCCAGGAAGGTCAGCTTCACGTGACACAGCTGCGTATCGCCATTGTCGGCTGCGGCTCCTTCGCACAGTCATTCATCCGCCTGTTTCAGCTGCATCCATATGTAGATGACATCGTATTAAGCGATCTCGACGCGGACAAACTCGCCGACAATGCCGATCGCTGGGACGTCTCCACGACCATCAGATCCCTCGACGATATCTGCACCGATTCGTCCATCGATGCCGTCGCCTTGTTCACGCAGAATTGGATGCACGCGCCGCAGGCGGTGCAAGCGCTGAATGCGGGAAAACATGTGTACAGTGCTGTCCCCACAGGGATCGATGTCGATGAAATCCGAGCACTCGTTGATACGGTGCAGCGAACTGGACTCGTCTACATGCTCGGCGAGACGAGCTACTACTATCCCGGTGTCATCTACTGCCGACGGCGCTTTCGTGCCGGAGACTTCGGGCGAGTCATCTATGGTGAAGCCGAGTATATCCATGACTTTGATCATGGTCTCTATGATGTCTATCGCTGGCGCGGTGGCGACGCGTGGCGCAGTGTAGCTGGCGCTCCACCGATGCATTATCCCACCCATTCGACCAGTGAGATCCTCTCGGTTTCGGGTGCCCACATGACTCACGTCTCTTGCCAGGGTTTCGTGGACGATCACGAAGACGGTCTGTTTGAAGCCGGAGTGAATCGCTGGGATAATTCATTCAGCAATCAAACAGGCCTGTTCCGGCTCAGTGATGGGGGTAGTTGCCGCATCAACGAGTTCCGGCGCGTCGGTCATCCGGGGGCCGTGCGCTTTAGTCTCTATGGCACCCAGGCCTCCTACGAGCAGCACGTAGCGGGCGCCTCATGGTTAACGCGCGACCGGCAGGCAACCGAGGACCTCACAGATGCTCTTGCCTGCACCGGCGTTCCCGTTGCGGCAACAGAGGCGGATGGCATGGGCCGTGTCACCGCCAGTGATGGCACACATGAAGGCATGTCCGCTCAGCATGCCGTACACCGCCTGCCACTGTCCTATGCCGATCTCAAGAGCGGTCATGCCGGTTCGCATGCATTTCTCGTCGATGACTTCATACGCTGCGTCGCCGACAACCGATTACCACCAAATCATGCGTGGGCCGCTGCCCGATACACCATCCCCGGACTCATCGCACATGAGTCCAGTTGCAGCGAAGGCCAGTTGCTGCAGATCCCCGATCTGGGAGATGCCCCCTCAGACCCTGTCGAATTCGAGGCTCGGCCATGAGGCATCGACGATGAAGCATCGGTCTGAGGAAACGGATAACCGAACGAGGTCTCGCCCCCAGGGTCTTACTCTTACCGTCGGCCCCGGTGGCGATCTGGAGGGCAATGATGACCGCATTCTGCAGGCAGGGATCGACTATCTCGCCCGCCTTGGCGGCCCTGGCGTCCTGCAAATCCTGCCCGGCGACTACCAGATGGCGAATTCGTTGTATCTGCGTGGTGGGATCACACTTCGGGGCACAGCGCACGAAACGACCCTGCACAAACCACCCAGCCATTCGACCCCCATTACCCGAGAATCCGACTGGTACGAAAATCGAGTCACCGTCGAGGACCCTGCCGGCTTTCGCCCCGGTGGTGGCATTATGTTGCGAGCGTACACAGATACGGGCGCTCTGCGCGACGTGGTTCGCGACACGATCGTGGCGATAGAGGGTCACGAGATTTTCCTCAGCCGCCGACCGGAGAAAAATTTCTGGGGTATCGATCACGCCACGGCGGCAAGTCTCTACCCTTTGCTCACAGCGTGTGAAGGTGTGCATGATGTGGTTGTGGAGGACCTGATCCTTGATGGCCATCGCAGCGACAACGAAGAGATCAATGGCAACTATTCGGGTGCCGTCTTCCTGCAGCAATGTCACCGCTACTTGTTTCGCCGCGTCACCGCTCGAGACTATCATGGCGATGGATTCAGCTTTCAGATTTGCGATGATATCCGCTTCGAAAATTGTCAGTCTCTCGGCAATGCCAACCTGGGCTTCCACCCTGGCTCTGGGTCGCAAAGACCGGTCTTTCGAGACTGTGTCGGTGATGGAAACAGTCAGGGGCTTTTCTTCTGCTGGGGTGTCACCGATGGCAGAGTCGAGGGTGGTCAATTCTGCGACAACACAGACTACGGGATGTCGATTGGGCATCGAGACACTGACAACCGCATATGTGGAGCAAATTTCACAGGAAACCACAAGACAGGACTGCGCTTCCGCGAGCCACTACACGGCTATCGCGGTGGTCATCGAAACACCATCGAACAGTGCGGATTTGCTGACAATGGCTTCGCCGAAGACGGTGTCGCCATCGATGTCCGCGGTCTTACACATGACACGACGATTCGTGGCTGTCACTTTGACGGTCTTGCCGGCCAGGCACGGCAGCGGATTGGCATCCGAATCGGCAAGCAAGCCTTGCGGACCGAGATGGCTGGCAATCAATTCGATGGCTTGACGGATGATGTCATCGACCTGAGCAGCAAGTGAGACCGCATTTCCTCGCGATCGACTTCGGTACGACGAGTACCAAGTCGGCTCTGATCGATCTCGAGGATGGAGCCTTCGTCGGCTTGCAACGCCGATCTGATGGTGCCCCCACCCTATCCAGCTCAGGTCGTGGAGGAATTCAGCGACATGAACTGTCCCTGAGTGAGTTGCTGCAACGATTCGATGATATCTGCCAACAAGCTTGGGAAGTGACGCATTTCGACGGCATCGTTCTGTGTAGCGAAATGCACGGTTTCGTCGTCGTGAGTGAAACAGGTGAACCACAGACCGACTACGTTTCCTGGCTCGACGCCAGGTCAACGGAGCAGATCGATGGAATCTCAACGCACGATCTGATCGTCGACCGTCTAGGTGATGACTTTCGCCTTCTCACGGGGATGCGTCCACGGCCTGGTTTTCCGCTACTGAATCTGGCACACACAGGACGAATCGGAGAACTCACCACCGATGGCTGGGCGCTGTCTCTACCTTGTGCCCTTGCCCGACTCACCCACGACGGCATTCGTGAAGGGGCCATCTTCGAGCACCCGACCATGCTGGCTGCCATGGCATTGGCCCACGTAGGGGAGCAGGTCACACCAGCAGCGCAGCTTCTCGACCTCGTCCACGAGATCGGCCACTGCCGAATTCGAGTGGGGGCGCCTTCTGGTGAAGGTCAGATTGCTGGACATTGGCCCTCGCCTGAGGGTTTGATTCCGATCTACGCGGGCGTCGGCGACCATCAGTGCTCAGTCCTTGGTGCCAACCCCAGACCCAAGATGGACGCAAATCTAAATTTGGGTACTGGATCACAGGTAGGCATCGTTGATGGCCCCTTGGACGATGCCTTCGAGTTACGTCCCTACTTCGACGCACGACATCTGACAGCGATCACCCACATCCCCGCAGGACGAGCCCTGAATGAGTTCGTCGGATTCCTGGAAGCCATTGCTCAGTACGCCGGTGCGACGGGTGATTTCTGGGGAGCTCTTGCTGCCATCACACCCGGGCAAGTTCGGCACACAGCTTTGGCGGTGGATCTGTCGATCTTCGAAGGCGCAAGGGGATGGACAGATGGCGGCAGCATTCGACAGATTGTCGAAGGATCCTTGGATGTCGAGGCATATCTGGCCGCCGTGCTCGCCGCGTTCACAGGTCAATATGTTGACGTGCTCGCCGCAGTCGACGCGCAGCAGGAACTGCAGCAACTGCTTCTATCTGGAGGCATCGCCCGAAGATTGCCGCAATTGCGTCACATCTTCGCGCACGCAATGCCCTACGATGTGCAGCCAGCTGCCGATCTCGACGAATCTCTGCTCGGCCTCCGTTCTCTGGCCTTACACGCCGCCGGCAGATCTACCGCGGTTTGCGAGGCAGCCGCGATCTTCCAGCGACAGTGTGTATTGCGCGACCAACCGATTGCCTGATTGCCCGCGTGTCAGGCCTCGACATATCGTTCGAATAACAACGCACCCACACCGATCCCAAGCCCCGCAAACAACGCCGAATACATCAGCAGCAGGTGCGCGTCAGATGTTGGCTCCATGCCTCGATGGATGGCCATATCCATACGCCATTCGCCGAAGATCCGCACCAGCGCCCCCACGACGGGGCCCTGAAGTTTCGCATACAGATAACCGCCGACAACGAAGACACCCACTGTCGCCAACCCTTTGAAACGCTTTGCCATCACGCGCACACCGGCGGCGGCACAAGCGATCCCGATCAGCGGTAGCAGCATGACACCGTAGACGATAGCGGCAAAGCCCCAGACACTGGACGCACTTGCATGAGGTTCCATAAGGGACAGGAACCCACCTTCCTCATTGGTCACAATCGCCGCCGTCATGCGCTCTGAAATCAGTTGTAGAAAGACGGTACTACAGACATAGATCACCAGACCAAGGCTGAGCACGACGGTGACCTTTGCCAGCAGGATCATCCAGCGTGGTACGGGGAGCGCCAGAATCTGATAGTGTGTCTGCGCTGTCCATTCGCCCGAGATCGTGTGCACAAGCAGAAAGGGCAGCCCCAAGGCGCTGGCATAGGGCAGGACGATGAGGGCGGCCCTTGCCGAGGGATTCTCCCCCGCACCGGTTAGCGCATACACAGCGATTCCCAGGGTGCCGAGCAATAGCACGGCGGCCACCATGCGCTGCGCCCGGAGTTCCTTCATGTAGAGTGCGGCGAAGTATCTCATGACAGCACCTCCTCAAGCATTTGCGAGAGCGATTCCCCGCGATCCGTGCGCAATGCGTCGGCATTCCCCTGCAGTGCCACCTCACCGTCGTGCAGAAAGACGACCTGTTCGACGAATTCCTCGATCTCAGCGACCAAATGAGTCGATATCAGGATTGTCTGTTCCTCAGCGCGGAATTCCTGCACCATCGCTCGCATGATTCGCGCCCGTGACGGCGGATCGATCCCGCCCAGAGGCTCATCGAGAAGGATCAGTCGACTGGGCCATGAGAAGGCGACGATGAACTTCAGTCGCGCTCTCTGTCCCTTGGACAGTTCGCCGATTTTCGCCTCACCCTTCAACTTCATGAACTGTGTCAGCTCTCTCGCCTTCGCCTGGTCCCATTCTGGATAGAAGCTCGCCAGGAACTCCAATTGTTCTTCGATGGACATCCAGGCGTAGAACGCATCGACTTCCGGCAGGTAGGCTGTGATGCGGCGTGTGTCCACGCCAATACGCAGCCCGTCGATCAGCACCTGACCCCGTGTTGGTCGCGTCACACCTGCAAGGATTCTGAATAGCGTACTCTTGCCACTGCCATTCTCACCGAGAATTCCCGTCACGCACCCCGACGCCAGACGCAAATTGAGCCCACGCAGGGCCTGGGTGCCGCGATAACGTTTTGCGAGATCATTGATCTCAACAGTCGCCATTATTCGTTTACCTCCTCTTCAACACGCTGTAGCAGATGGCGGGTCGTGGCCGCGTCCAGCGCCAGATCACGCAACTGGACAACAAAGTGAGCGCATGCGGCCTGTGCCAATCCTGTTCGCTCAGACTCGATTCTGACACTTTCGTGCGTCAGGAAGGATCCCTCCCCACGCTTCGTGTGGATGAATCCCTCGCGCTCCAGCTCTTGATAAGCACGACTCATCGTATTGGGATTCACCCCCATCTGCGTCGCCATGTCCCTGACGGAGGGCAGCTGCTCGCCAGCAGCGTAGTTGCCTCGCACCGCACGTTTCTTGACCTCCTCCATGATCTGCAGGTAGATCGGTCGGGTTGGGTCGAAATTCACCGCTCGTTCCTCCTCTCCGGTGGCCACGATCCGTCACCATCGGGTATCACCCTATCTCAATACTGTACCAGTTATCTAATACACCAACCTGGACCTTGTCAACCTTCCTTCCGCGACCTATCTCACTGCGGCAGGATCTTGCCACTTCCCTGGTTTGAGGGCAAGGCAGCTGATGCACTCCAGCTAACGTCAGAGCGGGTGTCCTATGACATGCTTGATAGCCAGATCACAAGGACGTGAACATTGTTCGACAAAACTCGTGCGAGCTTGCGCCGTGAGGCCTACAGCGTGAGGCCCCACAGACCCATTGGCGGCGACGCGTTGTTTGCGCTCAGAGCAAGATGAACCTCTATCGCCAGTTGGTTCGCCCCTTGTTGTTTCGTCAGGATCCAGAGAAAATCCATGAGTCCACCCTGCGCATGGCGCAACGCGTGGGACGGTCTGGTATCGGTCGACGGGTCCTTCGCAGCATGTACCACTGTCGGGAACCTCGACTGCACACGACGGTCGCAGGGCTGAATTTCCCCCACCCCGTGGGCCTGGCCGCTGGTTTCGACAAGAATGGCATCGTGGTTCAAGCGATGGCTGCCCTCGGATTCAGCCATGTCGAGATCGGTTCAGTCTCCGCCGCCCCCTCGGATGGCAATCCGCGACCACGATTGTTTCGTCTTGTGGAAGATGAGGCGATTGTCGTCAACTACGGGGTGCCAAATGAGGGTGCAGCCATCATTGCACAACGCCTGGCGAAGACACCAATCGATGTGCCTCTGGGTGTCAATATCGTCGAGACCAACACCGGGTTGCCGACAGATCCGGAGGATGTCGTAGCGGAGTTTGTCGAAGCAGCGCGGCCCATGTGCGAGATCGCCGACTATCTGACATTGAATCTCAACTGCCCGAATACGACAGCAGGAGTCAGTCCTTTCGATGACATGGGAAGACTGCGCGAACTTCTACAGGCATATGAGACCTTGGCCAATCTTCCCCCTGTGTGGCTGAAGTTCACGGCCCATCAGAATGCAGCACAGGCAGATGCAGTGATGGCCTGTGTCGCCCCCTTTGCTTTTGTCGCCGGGTTTATCTTCAACCTCCCGCATGGAACATCCTATCCGCTGCGTACATCTCCGCAGTTGGTTTCTTCCTTGCCGGGGACACTCTGCGGTGCACCAACTCGTCAGATGATGGACGACACCCTCGCCTTCTGGTATCGCCGTATCGACCGAGCGCGGTTTCGCTTGGTTGGCTCAGGCGGAATCACGTCTGTGGAAGACGCCTATCGAAAGATTCGTCTCGGCGCCTCGCTGCTGCAGATCTATTCGGGACTCGTCTACTCTGGACCCGGACTGGTCCCGCGTATCGTTCGCGGGTTAGCACGTAGACTCGAGGAAGATGGATTCGACCACATTTCTGCGGCAGTCGGCATTGATGTGCGCTCTGACACGTCGCATCGCGAGCCCCAATCGTAGCACCTCTCACTGAAATCAGACCATGACACAAGACGAAACTACCCCGGCCATAGACTCTGCAGCAGGCGCCGAACAGCAGTTGGCAGACAGGTGGGCTCGCGATGGGTTTGTCATCGTGCGCCAGCTGTTGCTGCCTGAAGTGACACGCCAACTGGGAGAGATCGCTGAGGTCACGCTGGCTCAA
>Ga0233428_1001021_pt1 | contig 32596 bp, 30 predicted proteins | sample SI_118_April2016_4_FD_179890 | JGI IMG/M metagenome (GOLD analysis project Ga0233428, IMG submission 179890) | Seawater microbial communities from Saanich Inlet, British Columbia, Canada - SI_118_April2016_120_MG | ecosystem: Environmental > Aquatic > Marine > Inlet | place: Canada: British... | reverse complement strand
CGCGTAAAAGTTGACCCCGCATATAGTGGAGGCTTTCCAGCAGCGACACTTTGTTGCGGGGCCGCTGAATACCGGCGATGGAGGCGTTCATATTTTCCAACAGGTTCAGTGCCTGCCAGCCTTCACGAACGATATCTGCATCCATAAATTCCGGCAATTCCCAGGGCATAAACAAACCCCGGCGCAAGAGATAGGCTGAGCCGTAATCTGAAGAATACTCTAACAAAGAGGCATATTTCGGTGACGTCAAGGCTTTGAGAACCGGCCCACTTAGCACGCGAAACCCCGCCCCTAACGGACGCAGTCCTGGTATCCAGCCAAGTTTGCCGACCAAGGAGGGGATTTGCCGGAAAGAATCATAGCCGCCTAACAACTCGTCACCACCGACGCCGGAAAGCGCCACCTTCAAGCCCATATCGGCCGCTTCTTTGGCAACAAAATAGGTGTTCACCCCATCGATCGAGGGTTGATCCATGGCGGCCAGAAGCTTCGCCTGATCCGCTTGGAAGTCGGCGCCTTTTACGGTCCGGGTTTGGTGGCGCGTGTTATAGGCTTTGGCAATTTCTTCGGCGAGCGGCGCTTCATCCGAGGCGGTGCCGGAAAATTCATCAAAGCGCAAAGTCATACTCTCCATTTGGCTTCCAGAAACTTCCGCAACGAGTGCCATGATGCTGGCGGAATCGAGCCCGGCCGACAGGAACACGCCGACCGGCACGTCTGAGACCAAATGATGCTCAACACTTTCCATCAAAGCGGCGCGAAGCTCATCTTGCGATGCCTCCGGTCCAGCTTCTTCAAGCTGCTGCATTTCACCCCGGAAATCAAAATAGCGGCTTTCGATTTTGCGCCCATCGCGCCCAAGCCACAGGCTTGAGCCGGCAGGCAGGCTGTGAATATTTTTATACATCGTATGGGGTTCGGGCACGTATCCCAGCGTGAAAAAACCAACGTGCCCGGCAGGGTTAGGTGCTTTCGAGACTGCCCCGCCAGCCAATAAAGCTTTCACCTGCGAGGCAACGCGCAAGCTGCCCTCCTCATCGGCATAATAGAGCGGCTTGATGCCATAAGGGTCGCGCGCCAACAACATGCCTTGCTTGGCCTCATCCCACAGTGCAAAAGCAAACATGCCGCGCAGTTTTCGTAGCATCTCAGCACCGTCCCGATCATAGAGATGGAGCAAGACTTCGGTATCGGAGTTGGTTGTGAATTTACGGCCTTCGGCCATCAACTCAGCGCGCAACTGTTTAAAGTTATAAATCTCGCCGTTATAGGAAATCTGCAGCCGGATGTTGCCGCTCTCATCTCTCAGCGCCATCGGCTGGGCGCCGCTCTCACCGACATCAATAATCGCCAGACGGCGATGGGCCAGGCCGACGCGCCGATCATCCGAAAGCCAAAGTCCCGCCCCATCCGGTCCACGCGCGATCATGGCTTCCCGCATCCTGAGAAGCTCAGCCTCATCGACCGGCGGCGCTTGATCGCCATAACTGAAAATCGCGGTTAATCCACACATAAAGGATACCTACCCAAAATTTAAGTGCCTGTCACCGAATTAACATGAATTCACATTTTTCTTAATTAAGTGACAGTCCCTTAATTGCCGGTTATGTTCCAGAAAAATTGCAAAAGCATTGAGGATAGTTCTTTGAGTACACCCAGGAAAAATCCATGGCAGATCCGCCTTGGCGGCTACGGCCCGCCGACCACATCGTTTAGCCAATCTCTCAAGCGGATTGGCGATCGGCTGGAAAAGCAATTCGGCGATGATGTTGATATTAAATATATCTACAACATCATGGACCTTGGTTTTAAAGGCGAGGATATTCTGTGGCTGACCGAGCATGGTTTCCTTACAGTTTCGTACCAGTCTTCCAGCTATTTAACCGACCGGGTGCCGGAGTTGGGCTTTGTCGATCTGCCATTTTTGTTCGAAAATAACGCGCAAGCCCGAAACGCCATTGATGGAGCGCTTGGCCAGTATCTCAGCCAGAAGACCGAAGAGCGGATCAATTATAAAATTCTCGGCTATTTCGAAAATGGCTTTCGGCAAATCTCGAACAAACTACGCCCGATCCACACACCGGATGACTTTCAGGGCATGAGCATTCGCGTGCTGCCAAGCGACGTGCAAGCGCGGACGTTTGAGCTGTTGGGTGCCACCCCCAAACGGATGGATTTAACCGACGCGATTGCCGGTATTGTCGATGGCAGCTTGGATGCGCAAGAGAACCCTCTCGCCAATACAGTGACCTACGGCGCCCACAAATATCACCACCATCACACGCTCTCGAACCATTTCTATATCTCGCGCTCAATCATGTGTAACCGGACGGCCTATTACGCCTGGCCGGAAGAACTTAAAATCGCGATGGATGAAGCGGTGCAAGAAGCCATCACCTGGCAGCGCTGCCAAGCTGAACAAGAAGCCATCGACTCCCGCAAAGCCATCGAAGATGAAGGCTGTGAGATTGTTGAGCTGAGCGCAGAAGAACAGGCTCAATTCGCCGCCGCCGTTAAACCGCAACATGATGATGCCAGAGAGATCTTTGGTGATAAAATGTTTGAGTTAATGAAAAGCTCTTAAGGCTCAATCAGGATCGCGCGGAAATCATTGACGTTGGTGTGGGTCGGACCGCTGACCACCAGATCGCCAAGCGCCGCAAAAAAACTGTAAGCATCGTTATCGGCGAGCAGCGCACCAAAATCGAGGCCCTTTTGCTCAGCACGTTCAAGGGTGTCCGGTGTAATCATCGCACCCGCATTATCCACCAAGCCATCTGCACCGTCCGTATCACAAGCCAATGCATAGACTCCTGCAGCACCTTTCAGTCCGCTCGCGAGGCCCATCAGAAATTCGGTGTTTGGGCCGCCCTTGCCGGCGCCTTTAACGGTCACCGTCAACTCGCCGCCCGACAATAAAACGCACGGCGCCTGATCGCGGTATTTCTCTACAAGCTCGGCCATGGCACGCCCAACCTGACGCGCCTCACCTTCCAAACTATCGTCCAGAATGATTGGCGTGATACCAGCCGCCTTGGCGAACTTTGCAGCCGCCTCTAATGAGTTCGAGCCACTGGCAATGATGGCGATCTCATTGCCATCAAAAATAACATCGCCGGGCTTGGGTGTTTCATCGCCGCCCGCCTCAAGAACCCGCATCGCCGAGCTCGGCAGTTGCAGGTCATATTTTAGCACGACCGCCAAAGCATCTGCATAACTCGATGGATCCGGCACAGTTGGGCCCGATGCGATCGCCGAAAGATCATCGCCAACGACATCCGAGATAACCAAGGTCACGAGCCTGGCCGGAGCCGAGGCCCGCGCCAACCGTCCACCTTTTATTTTGGAGAGGTGCTTCCTGACAACGTTTATTTCATTGATGGTCGCACCGGAGCGCAACAGGGTCTGACCAACGCTCTGCTTTTCTTCAAGCGAAATACCATCTGCTGGCAGCGCCATCAGAGCGGAACCACCGCCGGATATTAAACAGAGGACGAGATCATCTTCGCTCAGCCCCGATACCATTTCCAGCATGCGCTCTGCCGCCGCCATTCCCGCGGCGTCCGGCACCGGATGAGCTGCCTCAATAATTTCAATTTTTTCCGTTGGCGCGGCATAGTCATAGCGCGTGATAACCAGACCACTGACCTCTGCTTTGTAATGCGCCTCGACCGCTGCAGCCATCGCACCGCCAGCTTTGCCGCCGCCGATAACGATGGTGCGGCCTTTTGGCGGCTCCGGCAGATGACCCGGCACACGTAAAGACGGCTGCGCCGCCGCAACCGCGGCCTCGAACAGACCGGTTAAAAATTTAGTTGGATCGTCCAAAATCGCTTCCGCTACATTTTCAACAAACGCTCGGAGTTTCCGTGCAAGATCTTCGCTTTGTCTTCGGCGTTGAGCATGATGCGCTCCATCCATTTTGGTCCCGGCTCATTCGGCACAAACGGGTAATCAATGGCAAAGAGCACATGGTCGATGCCCATTTCCTGAATGCAGAACAACAAAGCGGGATCGGAGAAAAAGCCGGAGGTCGTAATGTAGAAATGCTTTGAGAAAATATCTCTAAACGCAACGCCATCATTGCCGGGCCGGTTGAGCGCGAGATCAATCCGCCACATCAGGAATGGCAAGGTCTCGCCTAAGTGACCGAGAATGATCTTAAGATTTGGATGTTTTTCAAACACCCCTGATAGCACCAATCGAATACCAGCGGTTGCGGTCTCCATCGTGAAGCCCCACCCGGCATTCAAAAAGCCTGGATATTTCTCGATATAATCTTTGAGATATACATCGATCACTGCCTGATGAGGAATACCAGGATGGAGATAAATCGGCACGTCTAGCTGCTCGGCAGCGGCAAAAATTGGCCAGAACTGTTCTTCGTCAATGAAGTGCTCGCCACCGGTAAGGCCGTGGATCATCGCCCCTTTCATGCCAAGCTTAGTAACAGCGCGCTCCAACTCATCCACCGAAGCACCCGGATTGGCAGTTGGTAAATTGGCAAAACCTTCAAGTCGACCAGGATGGGTTTGGCAGATCTCATAAAGGCGGTCATTTGCGGCCTGCGCTATGGCAGGGCCAGTTTCCGCATCAAGCTTTTGCGTTGAGGGTGCGCCATGCGAGAGCACCTGAACGTCAATGCCACATTCATCCATCGATTTGATCCGGCCTTCACCCACATCTTCAATCTTTTCTTTGACAAAGCCGCCAAGCTTGCCATCGAGGCCGCTAAAATGTTTGGTGAGATTGTCGTCGTAATAATGTTCTTCGATCGCAATGACACGCTGGCCGTCTAATATGGACATGGCTTCACTCCCCTACTTTAATTTCTATTTGCTGTAAGATTAGATCAAGTTTTAGCCTCTGTCAGCCCCCGCCGATAGAGCTTACCCGTCGGTCCGGTCGGTAAGGCGTCGTGGAAATGGATTGTTTTTGGCAAATGGGTTTTGGGCAACAATTCCTGGTCCAAACAAAAAGCCAAGATATCATCGGGCGGGGTTTCATTCGTCACCACCAAATGCGCCTCGATGCGCTGGCCCCACTTCTCATCCGCAACACCAATAACCGCCGCCAATTGCACGGCAGGGTGTTTGAGCAATGCCGCCTCAATTTCCTCGGCATAGACTTTGATGCCGCCGGTATTGATCCGGTTATCGAGCCGTCCTTTAACATAGAGCAGACCGTTTTCATCAATCACGCCTAGATCACCACTTCGCCACCAGCCATTTTGGAATCTTTCCTGACTGAGCGCCTCGTCGCCAAAATAGCCGGCCGCAATGGAGGCGCTTTTAAGCGCGACCTCGCCAATCTCGCCCACGGCTAAGACATTATTAAAAGAGCCCTCTGGATCTATAATTCGAACCTCACCCGCTTTAACCACCTGCCCGGTGGAGGCAGCCTGCCCTTGAACGGAAAGAATATCAGAGCCGGCAATAACCCCAGACGCACAGCCGCCTTCGGATGCCAAATAAGATGTCATTACATTCTCGCAAATCTTTGCCTGAAGATCTTCGACCAAGCTGGCCGAGCCGGGCTCACCGGAAAAGAAGGCTGTCTTCAAATGGGAAAGGTCGTAATTCTCGGGCCCTGCCGCCATCACCATGCGCCACACTGTCGGCACAAGTGGGGCCAGGGTGATTTTCTCATCTTGCAAGGTCTTTAAAAAGGCAGCGGGATCAAACCCTCCGCCGAACTGGATGCGGCCCTGAATGAAAGTAAACGGCAGCACGGTATGAATCCAGGCGGCGAATGAGGGGGCCATAATGACAATGGTGCTGTCCCCTGCCGACCAGCAATCATAACTGTAGGGGCCAAATTCCGCTGTTGCCGCCAAAGTCTTCTGACTGTGCTGGATACATTTAGGCACGCCAGTTGTGCCGGAAGAAATCAAGATCAGTGCAGGATCATCGGCTGTTAGATCTGTTGAAATCTCGACACGTGGGCCCCGGATGAAATTTTCGTTGAGCGAGACTACATGATCGCCTTCAATCAAGGCTGCCGCTTCTTCCAGTAATTCGGGATCGGCAAAAATTTTCTTGGCCTTGATATAGACGATGTTCTTGCGATTTCGATCCGGTGTTTCACGCACGTGAAGACAGCAAGGAATTATGCCACTAACCAGACAGGCAAAAAAGGTGACGGCTTGTGGCACGGAGCTGCCGCAATAAAAGGCAACAACGTCACCTTTTGCTATATTCATCGCATGAAGTGTTGCGGCCGTCGCATTGATCCGAGCCCAGAGATCAGTCCCGGTTAGGCTTTGCTGCTCGTCCGCGACAAAGCACGCATCTGCTTTAGCCGCACAGGATTTCTCAATGAGAGACGCAATGGTCGAATGGATCACGTGTAAGCCTTGAACTCGTTAATTACAAACTCTTGGCGATAATGTACTTCATAACTTCATTGGTACCAGCGTAAATCCGATGCACCCGGGCATCCGCCCAAGCACGCGCAATCGGAAACTCCCAGACATAGCCGTAACCGCCATGTAATTGCAGACAATCATCCAACACGCGGTCAGCTAATTCGGTTGCCCATAATTTGGCCTTGGCTGCCACTTCCGGCGTCACGCCGCCCTCGGTATGAAGCTCGATACAGCGGTCAATGAAGGGGCGGCCCGCTTCGACATCCGCTGACATTTCGGCCAATTTAAATTGAGTGTTCTGGAAATCGAAAACCGTCTGGCCAAAGGTTTTGCGCTGTTTGGTGTAGTCGATGGTTTGATCAACCGCCACTTCCGCCATGACGATGGAGCGTACCGCAACCACCAGACGCTCCTGCGCCAGACCATTTATAAGTAATGACCAGCCCTGATTAAGCTCGCCCACTATATTGGCAGCAGGTACCCGGACGTCGTCAAAAAACAACTCAGCCGTATCTTGTGCTTTATTGCCGATTTTTTTGAGGTTCTTGCCCCGGCTCACTCCGTCCAGGGAAAGATCAACCCAGAACATCGATACACCTCGCGCGCCTTGAGACGGATCTGTTTTGGTTGCGAGCAACACGTAATCCGCAATATGACCATTGGTGATAAAAGTTTTGGCACCATTGATAATGTAGTCATCGCCATCGGCCTTAGCGTTTGTTTTAATCTCTTTCATATCGCTACCGCCGCCGGGCTCGGTCAGACCAATCGCTGAAATCCACTCGCCGGTGGCCATTTTTGGCAGCCACTCTTTCTTTTGTTCTTCGGTGCAGAAGTTCTGCAATATCGGCGCGATGATATAAGCATGCATATCCCAAGCGGGCGCCGCCACGCCATAGCGCGCCAGCTCCTCGATCACGATGGCATCGAACAAAAAGTTGCCGCCGATGCCGCCATATTCCTCTGCCGTACTGGTGCCTAAAAGCCCAACTTCACCCGCGCGTAACCAGATGTCACGAGGCGTGCGTCCGGCTTCTTCCCACTCGGCATAAACCGGCAAAACTTCTTCTTTCAAAAAGCGGGCAACGGAGTCGCGGAATATCTCATGCTCTTCGTCGTAGATCGTACGGGGGATTCCAAACTGCATTTTTTTACCCTCTGGTAATATCCATACTATTTAGTATGGATATTATATCAAATAGACTTTTCAAACAATACCTTTTAGTATGGTAAAATGAAAAAGCCAAAAGAACGATTGAGCAAAGAACAATGGTCCGCCCTGGGCCTTAAAGTTCTGGGTCAAAAAGGTGTCGGTGCATTACGCATTGATGAGCTCTGCCAAAAGCTCAAAGTGACCAAAGGAAGCTTTTATTGGCACTTCAAAGGACGCGCCATATTCTTAAGCGCGATCCTCGACTATTGGAAAAAAATCGCCACGCTTGATATAATCGAGCGTATTGAAATCCAAGGGGGTTCAGCCAAAGAGAAAATATCAACGCTTTTCGAAGAAGCAAATTCAGGAGTGGTTGATTTCAGTGCTGAACAGGCCATTCGTCACTGGGCGCGCAGCAATAAACCGGCTGCACGGGCTGTCTTGGATGTCGATGAAAAACGCATAAATTTCTTGGTTGAGCAGTTTAAAGCCCTCAAGCTCAATAAGTTAGAAGCCGAAACGCGCGCGCATTTACTCTATTCACTCATTATAAGTGAGGGTGTGATTTACCAGCGGGAAAAGCCTGCCAACCGCCGGCAAAGACTGCGCCGTAGCTTTGCCGCGATTGTCGAAGAAGCCTAACTTACTCAGCCGCTAGTTTCGCACCAACTTCCGTCGCGAGCCAGGTCTCCGCATTGGATGAAAATAACTTTGCTTTGGTTTGATCGCTCATTCCAGGTTGAGTTCTGATGAGCTCGCCCATTTGAATTTCGCCCAAAGGGAATGGATAATCGGTGCCGAACATGACGCGGTCTTCGCCCATAACATTGATCAATAAATCCAGCGCACCATGATCAAACACCGCACTATCGGTATAAAACCGATCAACATAGCTCGACGGCACGTTCGGACAATCGACACGCACGATATCGCGCTCCCGCCACGCATTATCGACCCGGCCTAATAGATAAGCAAAACTACCGCCACCATGAGCAAAACAAATGCGCAAGGATTTAGGCAAACGCTCAAATGCGCCAGAGAGAATAAGCGACAATATTGACAGCTGCGTTTCCGCCGCCATCGAGACCAACCAGGGCAGCATATATTTTTTCATCCGGTTGCCACCCATCATGTCCCAGGGGTGGACCAGGACAGCTGCGTTCTCAGACGCACAATGTTGGAGGAAGGTGATTAAGCCTTCATCATCGAGATCTTTATCGCCGACATGATTGCCGATCTGCACTCCGAGATGGCCATCCTTCATCGCCTGAGTAAGCACTGCGCAGGCTGTATCGATATCTTGCAGCGGCACCTGCGCCAACGGTAGCAGGCGCCCGCCTGAGCGGCTGCACATTTCAAGCGCCGCCTCGTTGAAAATTTGCGCACATTCCGCTGCCTGCTCAGCTGGCCGGGTTGCTGCAAACAGCACCGGTGTCGCGCACATCACCTGGACATCGACGCCGTGCTGATCCATTTCCTCTAAACGCTTAGAGACATCCCAGCAGGCCGAATAAATCGGGCGAAATTCTTTATCGCCAACCATCACGGTTGCTTTGCCATCGCCATGATGCTTCATCCAGGGCCAGTCTGGCGTGCCGAATTTCTCAGCTAAATCCGGCCACGTCTCCGGGAAGAAATGGCTGTGCATGTCGATGACAAGAGGCTGCTCCTGGCTCATAAAACAATCCAGCCTTCCGGGGCTTGGCCCTTACCTGGATGCAGCGTGCCGCATTTCGGACAGGTGCGCGCCTCTTCATCTTCAAAGAAGGCATCATATATTTTTGGCAGCGCATCAACGATGCCTTGCGGGCCACCCAGCGGCACTTCGACGCGGTGAACTTTTTTCTCACATTCGAAGCAATACCACTCAAAGCCTTCGAGCATGCCGTCCTGGCGGGGTGCCTCGACCACAATACCAATCGAGCCCGCTTGCGGGCGTTGTGGCGCATGAACGGTGTGCGGCGGCAGCATCAGCACTTCACCCTCGCGGATCGGTACATCATGGATGCCATCATCATTGGCGATCTTGAGCATCATGTCGCCTTTGACCTGATAGAACCATTCATCGACCGGATCATCATGAAAATCAACACGGGTGTTGGGGCCGCCGACCACCATAACAATGGTATCAACACCAGCATGCAGGAGCTTATTTCCTACGGGTGGTTTGAGTTGATCGGCGTTCTCTTCTATCCATTTTTGAAAATTAAAGGCGTGTGGAACGAAACTTCCAGCCATAATGAAACTCCCTATTGTTCAATCGGTTTAAAGGCGACGGCTTTGATCTCTATCAGCAAATGCGGATGGGGCAATTGATGGACCGCAACCGTCGTGCGGGCCGGGCCATCATAGTCAAAAAACTCCGCATAGACCTCGTTATAGCCGCCAAAGTCGTTCATATTGACCAGGAAGGACGAGATTTCCACGACATTGGTCAAGTCAGCACCAACTTCGTTTAATATGTCACTGATATTTTCCAGCACGGCACGGGTTTGCGCGCGAATATCGAGCTTGGTCGTGCCCATTTCGTCAACCTCAACACCAGCAAATGAATTGTCAGGCAAGCGTGAGCTGGTGCCAGAGACATAAAGAAAATCACCCGCCCGCTTAACATGGGGAAAACGACCCCGTGGTTTGGCTTTGCCGTCTATAACGGTCGCAGTCATCTGTTAAACTCCCTCCCTCTGATCAGGGAATTATCAGGTAATTTTTTCGGACTGTCGATTGATAAAAAGGAGAATGCCAAGAAATAGCTCGCTTGGTCTCAGATATGAAACGAATATCGCTATTTATAACGTACCGGGCGGGCCTGAGGGATGGAATGCGCGGCAGAGACAATGGCCTGGGTATCAATTTCAAAATGACGATAAAGATCATCGACTGTGCCGGTCTGGCCGAAATGCTCGACGCCGAGAGGTATGAGGCGATGTCCGCTGACACCTGCCAACCAAGAAAGTGCAGCGGGGTGGGCATCATGAACGGTGATGATGGTAGCCGCGTTTTGCACACCGGAAAGCAAGTTCTCGATATGACAATGCGCATCGGCAAAACCATTTGCCCGTTGCGAGCTGGCCGATTTCCAACCTGCATTTAAGCGGTCCGCCGAGGTGATGGCCAAGAGGCCGATATCTTTGCGATCTTCGGCGAGCAATCCGGTTGCTGCGATGGCTTCCGGCGCAACAGCCCCTTGATAGGCAATCACCAGCTCACAATTTGGGCCGGGCTCCCGCAGCCAATAAGCGCCATCGACAATGTTCTTAGCAAGTTCCGGCGTTATTTCCCGGTGCGGCTGATCAAGCGGACGGGTCGAACATCTGAGATAGACCGAGCCACCACTACGATCACGCACCCAACCGGAGGGCTCAACCACCGTTTCGCTATCGCGTTGCATATACTCAAAGCCCCAGCCCATTATGACAGCGAGTTCATCAACAAAAGCCGGCTCAAAGCTTGCCAGTCCATCCTGCGCCATGCCTATCAAAGGCGTGCCGATCGATTGATGCGCACCACCTTCCGGTGCCAAGGTGATTCCCGACGGAGTCGCCACCACCATGAAGCGGGCATCCTGATAACAGGCGTAATTGAGCGAGTCTAAGCCCCTTGCGATAAAGGGATCATAGAGCGTACCAATCGGCAGCAAGCGTTCATTGAACAAGCTGTGCGAGAGACCCGCAGCCCCCAACAACAAGAATAGATTGCTCTCAGCAATGCCTAACTCAATATGCTGACCCTCCGGCTCAAACACCCATTTCTGGCCACTGACGACTTGTTCCTGTTGAAAAACATCAGAGCGTTTTTCTCGCGCGAAAAGATTTTTGCGGTTCACCCAGGGACCAACATTGGTTGAAACCGTCACATCAGGCGACATCGTCACAATGCGTTTAGCCATCTCACTCTCGGTGCGGCCAATCTCATTGAGGATTTTGCCGAAGCCTTCCTGGGTTGAAAGCGTCGCCCCCGGGATCTTGGGCATTGCATCGATTGGAATTGTCTCAGCCTGATAGCGCCGTCTGCCTCTGGCATTGAAGGGCGCCGTCTCAACCAGGTTTTTGACCTTGGCTTCGAGCTTGCCCAAGCCTTCATAAGGCTCCCACTCGTGACCTTCGCGGATCTTATGACTGTCGCGGAGCTCAATAATTTGTTCAGGTGTCATTATGCCGGCATGATTGTCTTTATGACCCGCCAAAGGCAGCCCCCAACCTTTGACCGTATAGGCGATAAAGCAGACCGGGCGATCGTGATCAATCTTGGAAAATTCGTCGATGATCGTCGGCAGACAATGGCCGCCCAAATTAGCCATCAAGGCTTCAAGCTCGTCATCGCTATAGGAATTGATCAGGCCCCGGACGTCTTTTTTGCGGCCAATGTCTTTTTCAATTTGTTCCCGCCAGGCATCGGCTCCTTGAAACATCAGGGCAGAATACAGCTGATTGGGACAATCATCGATCCATTGCAACAGCGCCTGCCCGCCGGGTTTTTTGAAGGCCTCCTTTTGCAAGCGCCCATGTTTGAGCGTGACGACGTCCCAACCAAAGGCTTTGAAGATTTCCTCAATCCGGTCGTAGAGACCTTCCTTAATAATACCGTCGAGGCTTTGCCGGTTATAGTCGATCACCCACCAAGTATTGCGGAGACCATGCTTCCAGCCTTCTAAAAGACATTCATAAATATTGCCTTCATCAAGCTCAGCATCTCCGACCAGGGCAATCATGCGCCCTTCATCGGCAGATGTGTCCCAGTCTCTGACTTTGATATAATCTTGAATGAGCGAGGTAAAGGCCGTGATGGCGACGCCCAAGCCCACTGAGCCCGTGGAGAAATCGACATCGTCGATATCTTTGGTCCTGGACGGATAGGATTGCGCGCCGCCGAACCCACGAAAGTTTTGCAACTTCTCAAGGGTCTGATGACCAAACAAATATTGAATGGCATGAAAGACCGGGCTGGCATGCGGCTTCACAGCAACCCGGTCGTCTGAATTTAAGGTATGAAAATAAAGCGCCGTCATAATTGTCGCCAAGGACGCGCAGGAGGCCTGGTGCCCGCCAACCTTTAGGCCATCAGGTTTATCGCGATTGAAATTGGCGTTATGGATCGTCCACGATGCCAGCCAACGCACTTTGTTCTCAAGCTCCTCCAAAAGAGCAAAATCTATGGTTTCATTGGCGTGACTATCGCGTGGCATGGCAGTTTTCTCAGCATATTGGTTGGAACTTGAATCTCTCATACTTCGCTAAGTTTTAAATTGCGAATTTAGTGGTAAATTTGGTAAATTTTGGCTATTTATACTAATAACTATATTATTTTAGGTTTATTATGCTATGGATAGCCTCAATATTGATGCAATAGATTCAAAGATTATTGCTGAATTACAGCGCAATAGCGACCTCTCAAATCTGGAACTCGCCGAGAAAGTCGGCCTCTCGCCCTCTCCTTGTCTGCGCCGCGTGAAGATGTTGCAGGATGCCGGCATTATTAAAGGTAAAGTTACACTCATTGATGCGGAAAAAATCGGCCTCAATGTAAGTGTCTTTGTTCAAGTGACGCTTGAAAAACAGATCGAAGAAAATCTAACGGCCTTCGAGATGGAGATTGATAAATGTCCAGAGGTGGTCGAATGCTATCTCATGACCGGCGAGGCAGATTATTTGCTTCGCATCGTGGTGACCGATCTCCAGGCTTATGAGCATTTCCTCAAAGATCGCCTAACCCGCTTTCCGGGCGTCCTCAATATCCGCTCGTCTTTTGCGCTCAATCAGGTGAAGTACTCGACAGCCCTGCCAATCAATCATCTTTCTTAAAAAAAGGGGTTGGGCGCATAGCCTCACCTCATGTAAGGTTTATCGATGAGTAATATCGATCTAAAAATTCATCCGTCGGGGCAATTCGACAACAGCGCCAAAGATTATAAGCACATTACCGCCGTGCCGTTGGCCGCTGCCATGGGGGCTGAAATTCAAGGCGTGCAGATCAGCGAGCTTACCGACGACAGTTTTGCTGAGATTGAGGACGCGCTGTTTCGCCACAAGATGATCTATTTCCGCGATCAAGAAATGGACCATACCGACCAGGAAAATTTCACCCGCCGGTTTGGTGAGTTCGGCACCGATGCCTATACCAAGGGCGTCGACAATCACCCTGATATTCAGCCGGTTCTCAAAGAAGCCGATGCCCGCACGCATATGATTTTTGGCGGCTCGTGGCACACAGACTCGCCCTTTCTCGAGAAACCGCCGGCCATCAGTATGCTCCGAGCGGTCGAGCCACCTCCTTACGGCGGTGACACGATGTGGGCAAATGGAGCGCTCGCTTACAGTTTTCTCAGCGATAAGATGAAAGAAGTCCTGGCACCGCTGAAAGTTCATATGTCAGCCGGAAACGTGCTTGATCATGTCCGCCAGCACGCTCAGGAAAGAGATCCCAGAAAGCTCGGTTCAATGGACATCAAAGTCGATGCTGATGTGATGATTGACGGCTCCTTTCATCCGATTGTGCGCACGCATCCGGTAACGGGTGAAAAAGCGCTCTATGTCGAAGAAAGCTATTCAATGGGCATTGAGGGAATGACCGATTACGAGGCGGCGCCTTTGATCAAATTCCTCCGCGACCACATCACTCAGGCGGCCTTTACCTGTCGTCTGCGTTGGGCGAAAAACACGCTCGCCATGTGGGACAACCGGCTTTGCCTGCATCATGCCTTCAATGATCACGATGGTTTCCGCCGGGAAATGTACCGCACCACTGTGCTGGGTGAAGTCCCCCAATAAACATCCAATAACGCGGGCTCTTATGCGTGACAACGCCGCTAAAACCCGCCAAAATTGCTGCCAGATTTAACAACATTTCAGGGATAGTTTTCGATGTCGAGCAGAATTAGTGACGAGACTTTAACAGCGGCTTCTGAGATAGCTGCGGCCACCATGCATGAAGCTGCCGGTCAGATCGGCGCCCTGCCCTCTTACCTCAAACCAATTTCCTCCGGCATGAAAATCTGCGGCCGGGCCTTTACTGTTAAAGGACCATCCGGCTGTAATTTGTGGCTGCATCGCGCCATTGCCAAGGCTGAGCCGGGAGATGTGCTGATCGCCGATGTCGGTGACGATCCCGAATACGGCTATTGGGGCGACATCATGGGCACCGGCTCGATGGCCCGCGGCATTGCCGGTTTGGTCATCGATGGCTGTGTGCGTGATCAGGTAGAATTGGAAGAAATGGGCTTTCCGGTTTTTTCAGCTGGTCTATGCATTCGCGGCACGGCTAAGAAATTCGATGGCGAAGGCGCTCTTGGTGAGCCCATCACCATCGGCGGTATAACAATCAACCACGGCGATCTCGTGCTGGGCGACAATGACGGGCTGGCGATTATTCCAGCCGATCAAGTTGAAGACGGCATTCAGAAATCCATTGAACGTGAGAACAAAGAAGAAGCTACCAAAGAGCGCTTAAGGGGCGGTGAGACCTCAATGGAAATCTACGGTTGGGACAATAAATAAAATCAACAAGTGAGATTATAAAATGGCAACCATACCAAGTTTCCCTCCAATTCATTTTGATTTTGGCGCAATTCAGGAGCTTCCTGGCGAGCTTGCCAAGCGAGGTGTCGACCATCCTCTCATCATTACCGACCAGGGTCTGGTTGAACATGGTGTTTACCAAAAACTCCGGGACGCTCTACCAGCTGACATGGCCGTCGCCGTATATGACAATATCCCAGAGAACCCAACCATCGCCGGCATTGAGCAGGCGCTCGACGTTTATAAGGCAAATAATTGCGACGGCATCATCGGGCTTGGCGGCGGCTCGGTGCTCGATTCCGGTAAAGCGCTTAGGGTCGCAGCCACGCACAACATGTCGGTGATCGAAATTTTAAACAATCTCGGCAAAATCACCGCCGATGTAGCGCCTTATATCACCATCCCAACAACTGCCGGCACCGGCGCGGAAATCACTTTTGGCGGTGGCATTCATCCTGAAACAAACGCGCCGGCATTGACCATTCGCTCGATCCACGTCCAACCTGACCTCGCCATTTGCGACCCTGAGTTTACCATGACCCTGCCACCGCGTCTGACAGCAGCGACCGGTATGGATGCGCTGACCCATTGCGTCGAGGGTTTCGTCTCGAACATGTCCAATCCACCTTGTGAGGCGATAGCGTTGGATGGTACCAGGCGGGTTGTTGACTTTATCGAGCGCGCTGTTGCGGATGGCAGCGACCGGGAAGCCAGGGCCGAGATGTCGATGGCCGCACTGCAAGGTGGCATGGCCATCTATATGGGTCTTGGCCCCATTCATGCGCTCTCCATGGCATTTGGCGACAGCCCGCTCCATCATGGCACTTTGGTCACCGTCGCTATGCCAGCTGTAATGCGGTTTTATAATGATAAATTAAACGGCAACGGCCTCGAGCGTTATGCCGAAGCGATGAAGCTAAAGGCAGACAAAGAATCCGGCAACCGGATCGCAGATGCTGTCGCCGAGATGAATACCAAACTCGGATTACCTTCGACAGTTCGTGAAATGGGCTATGAGAAAACCGATATCGATCGCATGGTCAAAGAATGCTGTGACAGCGGCTTTAATCACCCGGCCCCGATCGTGCCGAGCCAGGATGAATATGAAAAGCTCGTGACCGAAGTATTGGGATAAGACAAATGCCCCAAATTGACCTATCTCTCGAATACCTAGATCCCAATGATGTCGTGGCAAACGTGGCTGAACACAATGGCAGCGGTGCCGTGCGCCTCGTCCTGGCAGAGACGCTGGACAATCCAACTTTCGCCCGCATCAAAGGTTTAGAGTTCCAAAACAGCACTGAGGGTTTCTTCGAAAACCTGAAGATTGGTTAAGAGATTATTCCCAATACCGGTTACATAGATTTTCCTTGACCCAATTCACAGAGCTAATACTGTTTTATGCATGTCCTATAATTACTACATAGATCCTGATATTAATGCCGTCTTTATCGAACATTTTGGGCAAATGAAAATCGATGACGTTCCGGATTCACTTGAGCTCATAAGATCGCACCCGTTGCACAAAAAGGGCATGAATATTTACCGCGACATTACGCTGGCTACCCAATCACCAGAATATAATTTTGGCTTTTTCAAAAAGGCATCTCCGGCACGCTTGGAGGAATTCGAAGACCCTTTGGGGAAATGCAAGCTCGCTTGGATAACCGGTACGTCGCATGACTATAAGGTCGTCCATCAATTCTTAACTTCAAGACGCAATTCGACCGACACGGTCGAGCGAAAGCCGTTTTCCGATGCCTCTTCGGCAAGAGAATGGCTTGGGATTACTGATGATTACGAAATTGATTTTAATAAAAAAGGAGAAATACCAAAACTATTTAAGACCCATTTCGACATTGAGAAAAATTGTATTTTTATCCAGCATTTTGACCTTTTCCATCCCGACATAGCATTGGAACAGCTGAATATGATGGTACAAGACCCTCGGTTTAAATCCGGCATGAATATTCTGCGCGACGTCAGTCTGACAAAATTACCTGATTTTTTGGATTATCGATGGCTGAACAATAACTCACCCCGGCGCATGAAGGAGATTTATCGAACAATGGATAATTGTCGAATAGGTTGGCTGGTCGGCAATGCGCAGGATTATGGCAAGCTCCATAGATGGGTTGCGAGCCAATTACGTTCGGCATCAGTGGAAAGAAAACCGTTTAGGGAACTGGCCGATGCCCTCGAATGGCTGGATATTCCACCTGACTACAAAATAAACTACGCTGAACTCAGTTAACTACGATGTCGGATCGTCGATGAAGGTGCGTTCTAGTTCCTCTGGCCGATCTACCCCTACATAGGTAAAAATTATCCGGCAGTTTTCGCCCGAATTGTTTTCAAGCGCAAAAATTTCACCCCGTTCAATATAGATAAAATCTTTATCTTCGAAACTATCCGTTTCTGATAAATGCTGAGGCCCGGTTATTAAAATGCCGGAACCCTCGACAACAAACAGCGCGAGATCTGCGTTCACGGAATATTGGCGCAGCGTCTGGGAATTTGGGGCAATGTGAAACCGCCCCATGACCATACCGGGCGCTGGTGCAACCTCACCGGTAACACCAATTTCAGCCAGAGCCGGCGGTAGCAAATTGTGATCTTCAACCGGGTTTGAGATATTTACTAACATTACGCGTCATCCTCTTTGGGCCATTCTGGTTCCATATAGACGATCCCTGCATCAGCCAATGAATTTACGCCTGGGTAGCAAAACACCAACTCGTTCGCTTCACCGGTTCCAATAGCACCATGAATTTCACCCCGCGGGATAAAATTGAAGTTACCTTCATTGAAGTCAACTTCAGTTTTGTCATGATCGGGCCCGCACACCATTTTATCATTACCTTTGATTTTACACTGACCAGCAGCGCTGTGTGGGTGATAGTGCCGCTGGTTCTGCATGCCAGGGCCGGAACGCGTATAGCCCATGACCAAGCTCGCATTTGGCACCGTATCCTTGGTGATGCCATAAAAAATCTCACAAGGTGGTTCAGCCTTAGTGTTCACCAGCAAATCTTTAAACCGTATAATCGTTGCCACTTGAGCCACTCCTTTATTGTTTGGAGCCAGTCTCTATAAATCGTGGCGCGCCGTCTTTGACATTAATCAATGGAAAAAGCAGGAGCGATTGAAATCACACAACTTTATCAAAGCGCTCAATGACTATCTGCATAACCTCATCGCCATCACGCTTCCACCAGTTCTCGGCAGAGAATATTTCTACTTCAATCAAACCATGGTAGCCCGCAGCTTCGACCATTTGACGCATTGCCGGAAGATCAATGACGCCGTCTCCCATCATGCCGCGATCAAGTAAAAGATCGGTAGTCGGCACAAGCCAATCACAGACATGAAATCCAAGAATTCGACCTTTGGCGCGGGCAATTTCTGGTGCCAAATCAGGGTCCCACCAGACATGATAAGCGTCGACAGCAACACCGACACCGTCGCCCAATTCATCACAGAGATCATTCGCCTGAGCGAGTGTATTTACGCAAGCCCGGTCGGCGGCGAACATTGGATGCAGTGGTTCGATCGCCAATGGGATATTGCAGCTTCTGGAATAGTCTAAAAGGGTGCCGATAGCGTCTCGAACCTGGCCACGCGCTTCACCGATATCCTTTGATCCATCAGGCAATCCGCCGACTACGAGCACCAGGCATTGGGCACCAATCGCGACAGCCTCATCCACTGCCCGGCGATTGTCATCAAGTGCCACCTGACGGCTGGCATCGTCCAGCCCGGTGAACATACCGCCCCGGCAAAGAGCTGAAACCTCAAGCCCATTATCGCTGATCATCTTGGCCGCCGTATCAACGCCAAGCTCGTGCAATTTATCCCGCCACGGATCTATCGCCGGCACGCCGTGGCGAACACAACCTTCGATACATTCTTTGAGTGACCACTGATTAACCGTCGCCGTATTCAGAGAAAGGCGCTTGAGTTCTGCCACAACTAGCCTCCAATGCCGCGTAAATTCATCACCGTAGCCATGCGCTCGGCCGCCATACCAGGATTGCGGAGCAAGCCCGCTTTATCAGCCAGACGAAACAGCTCTGCCAGATGAAGCGTCGAGCGCGTGCCTTCCTGACCACCGACCACAAGGAAGTGGCTCTGATGACCATTGAGATAACTTAGAAACACCACACCTGTTTTATAAAACCGTGTTGGATCTTTAAATATATGACGCGACAACGGAAGCGTCGGCCCAAGGATGTCGTTATAGGCATCCATATCACCGTCTGCCATCGCCGCCAAAGCAGCACTGGCTGCGGGAGCCACAGCATCAAATATCCCGAGCAGCGCATCAGAATAGCCATCCGCATCTCCGGCAATTAATTCTGGGAAATTAAAATCATCACCGGTATACATACGCACGCCGACCGGCAATTTATTGCGCATAACGATTTCTTTTTCGGCGTCCAACAGCGACACCTTAACGCCGTCTACTTTAGCTGCATTGTCGGCGAGCATATCGAGACAGGTATCCATTGCCTCCCAATGATCGTCGGAGCCCCAATAGCCGACAAGCTGGGGGTCAAACATCTCGCCCAACCAATGAATGATTACCGGCTCTTTTACTTGCGATAAAATATAATCATAGACTTTGAGATAATCATCCGGCGATGTCGCCGCTGCCGCCAAAGCCCGGCTCGCCATCAGGATAATTCGGCCCCCTGCGCCCTCAATTGCCTCGCATTGCTCCTCATAAGCGCCGATTACATCGTCAATCGTAACATCAGGTCCCGCTTCTAAATGGTCTGTGCCACATCCGCTTGCTAAAAGCGCTACACCGTCTTTTTCAAAGTCTTTTGCTGCATCGATAGAACGTTTGATGAGCTCTAGTGAATTCGGCCAATCAACTCCCATGCCGCGCTGAGCTGTATCCATGGCCTCTGCAACGCCCAAGCCTAGGGACCAGAGAAAGCGGCGATATTCAATTGTTGCCTCCCAATCAAGGGCGGTATCAAGGGATGGATTACAATCCTGCAGCGGATCAGCAACCACATGGGCGGCCGAATACGCAATCCGCGTCATATTATCCGGATTGGCAACTTTGAATTCTTTTGGATCTCCAAGAATGTAATCCTCGGTCGAGCCATTCTCGGTTGGTAGGGTAACTTGCACCATGACTATCAGACCTCCAAATCCGGAATATCGATCCAACGTCGTTCCTGCCAGCTTTGAATGCCAAGCTCGGCCAATTGCACGCCCTTCGCCCCTTCAAAGAGCGTATACTTCCAGGGTGCATCTTCAAAAAGATGACGAATAAACATCTCCCATTGAACCTTGAAGCTGTTGTCAAACACCTGATCCGCTTGCACTTCACACCAATCGGCCAGGAAATCGTTGGTGCGCGGCTCGTCTGGATTCCATACCGGCTTTGGTGTATCGCCGAGACTTTGGGCGACGCATTTGTGCAAACCAGCGACGGCGGACCCTTTGGTGCCATCGACCTGAAAAGTCACCAGATCACTGCGATTTACCCGCGTGCACCAGGAGCTATTAATTTGCGCAACAATCCCATCTTCCAATTGGAAAGTCGCATAAGCCGCATCATCCGCATCCGCCTCGTAAACTTCGCCGTTTTCATCCCAGCGTTTTGGGATATGGGTTGCGCCCAAGCAGCTTACCGCTTGCACCGCACCGAAGATATTTTCCAACACGTAGCGCCAATGACACAGCATGTCCAAAATAATGCCGCCACCATCGGCTTTGCGATAGTTCCAGCTTGGTCGTTGCGCAGGCTCCTCATCGCCTTCAAATACCCAATAGCCGAATTCACCTTTAACCGAGAGGATGCGGCCAAAAAAACCTTCTTCAATCAGTTGGGCGAGCTTTAAAAGACCGGGCAGCGAAAGTTTGTCATGCACAACCCCGTTTTTAGCACCGGTCTTGGCAGCATGGCGGACAACGTCCATCGCCGTCTCGAGATTTTCCGCGATCGGCTTTTCGCAATAAATATCTTTGCCTTTATCCATCGCTTTTTTTAGCAGATCCACCCGCAGATTGGTTGAGGCTGCATCAAAGAACAGCCGGTCATCTTCATTATCAAGTGCCGCATCCAGATCTGTTGTCCAACGCTCTACACCGTGTTTTTTTGCAAGCGCCCCAACCTTCTCAGCATTTCGACCAACCAAGATGGGATCCGGCATAACTCGGTCACCATTTACCAACTCAACACCTCCTTGGTTTCTAATCGCCAAGATCGAGCGTATGAGATGTTGGTTGGTGCCCATGCGTCCCGTAACACCGTTCATAATAATGCCTAGTCTGACTTCAGCCATATAGTGTTCCTTTGATAACAATTTTGTTACAAGCAATTTACGTTAAATCATTTAGTTTTTTAAGTAACTATTTAGTTAGTTATAAAAAAGACAAAATTTTTTTAAATGTCTAAGGTCTCAGATAACCAAGCACGACATCGGTGCAATGCTCCAAGCGTTCATCCAAGGCGGGCTTCGAGCTTAACTTCCGACCAAAGATCGTACTTAGAGTATAAATGTTAGACAGATAGAAATAAGCCACCGATGCGACCGTGATATAGAACTGCACGGGATCGACATTTTTCCTAAAAACCCCGGCCACTTCACCACGCTTCAGAACATCCATCATGAGATCAACAAAGGGAGAGTGCATCTGCTTAATGTTTTTAGATCTTTTGATGTGCTCTGCTTTGTATAAATTTTCATTGTTAAGCAGCCGCATAAACTCAGGATTCTCATGATGATATTTGAAGGTGAATTTTACGAGTTCGCGAACCGCTTCTTCAGGACTTAGAGTCGCTAGATCAAGCTTTCCCTCATGGGTTCGGATTTTCTCGTAAGCTCGCTCCAATACATGAAGGAATAGATCATCCTTATTGCCATAATAGTGATATAGCATGCGTTTATTGACACCCGCGCGCTCGGCAATCATATCAACGCGCGCACCGCCATAACCTCTATCCGAAAATTCGGCCAAAGCAGCTTTGTGGATAAGCTCCTTGGTTCTTTCCGGATTACGTTTTGTGGCTTTCGCCAAAATAAATCACCCGCCCCCTAAATTATGGTCATAAATGGTGTACAACCCCTAGTAACCATTTAGTTACTAATATCTATACACCGTGCAGCCGTCAACTAAATTCGATCAAGTATTTTGCGAAATTAGCCGCTCAGAGTTTGATCGATAAAATCAACAATGTCCGGCCCGACACCATTGTCTCCGGTACCGATTGAGTAAACCTGTGATACGTGGTTATGCCCCTGCATTTGTTTATAACGTGGCACCCAGTCAAATTTCGTTGCAATTTCCGCCAATAACTCGATACCAAATCGCTCCCAACCAATGGGATCAAATTCCGCGTTGGACATCATTACGGGTGTATCTCCATGCTCGACATTGCCAAGCGTGACCATTTCAGCATATTTGGAACTATCTTCACCAAAATAGGCGATATGGTTTGGCGCTGGACCACCAGGGCCTTGCCCATAAACACCCGACATAAGAATAGCGCCGGCACAGCTTGGCCCGCCTTCACTTGGGTGCAATGATTTTCGAAAAACATAAGTCGCGACGTGATTTGCCCCAGCAGATTGGCCAAGCAGAAAAATTTTATCCGGATTGCCACCATAGTCAGCAATATTGTCTCGGGCCCAGGCTAGCGCAGCCCCAACGTCTGTCGCGCCATCCGGCCATTTAGCTTCGGGTGCCAGCCGATAGGTAGCGTTGACACCAATTATGCCATTGCGGACAAAAAAGTTGGCGACATTGCCATGTAAAACGTCGCCCTCAACATTTTTGTGACCCCGGATATAACCGCCGCCATGGAAAAATATAACTGTCGGCGCATCTGAAAGCCCGTTCTCTGGCACATGCACATCGAGAATGTTTCGCTCATGCGGTCCATAGGAAATGTCGCTCGTCACGTCGATACCGCTGCGATCAATAGCGTTTAGGAGCGGCATATATATTTCTCTGGTTTTACCCGCTACTTCTTCATTAAAAACTTTGCCAATACTTTTAATTTCGGCCGCGATTTCGTCGGGCATGTTATGGACACGCTTATTCATTATTGAAACTCCCCATTTGGATTTTTTTCATTTTGCTTTAGGCATAAAAATAGCGCCGTGCAATCAAGATCATTCGATCACACGGCGCTGTTTTTTTAAAGCTTATTCAAAAATTTATTTCCAGCTGAGGCGATTAAGCTCGAACCCTTCTGGATTCTTGTGACCACCATGAACGACCACTTCTTTGGTATGCGCCAAGACAACAGGCAGCGGTACCAATGGCATCATGTAAGCTTGACTGTTCACACGATCGAAGGCCGTTTGGTAGATCGCTTGACGCTTAGCAAGATCAAAGATTGATCCACCGGCACCATATAGCTGAGTCAATTGATCATCACCCATGTAGTTTCTAGATCCTTTGCGGAAGAAGAAACCGGCAGTCGTGTCAACATCAGGAGCCGCACCGCCGTTATCCCAAAGACTGACAAACATCTGGACTTTGCCTTTGGCGCGCTTCTTAACGAAACCACCGATTTTCAGGGCATCGACCTTGGCTTTAATACCAACTTTACGGAGCTGACCAGAAACGGCTTCGGCGATTTGACGGGAAGGTCCCCAGGTCGTGATTTCGACATTGAAACCCTTTGCCAATCCGGCTTCCGCCAGTAGCTTTTTGGCTTTTGCTAAATCATGCTTTGTTGTTGGAACTGAAGAGACACAACCAACATGCCAATCGTGGCAAATTGCACGTTGCAAAGGAGCGCCTTGCAGTTGAGACGGTACGAGAGCTTTCACCAAAGCAGGACGATTGATCGCGTGCAAGACAGCTTGGCGGACCTTCTTATTTTTGAAATGGCCAAATCCGGAACGGTCGGCTGAGTCAAAAAGCACATAAACAAAAGACACCGTCGGAGTAACCGAAATACCAAGATTTGGATTAGCAGCTAGGTTGTCGCCTTGGTCTTTCGGCACGTTGTACATGATATCCAAACCACCCGACATCAATTGTGCAATCTGAGTTTGTTTATCCGGGATCGGCACTGCAATTAACTTGGCAACTTTGCCCGCAGGTTTTGAGCCGGCATAATAATTTTCATTTTTCTCAAAGAAAATGCCCTTGTTGGAATCAACCTTAGTGACTTTATAAGGGCCCGTGCCGACAGGATTACGACCAAAATCACTTTTTGTTTTCAACGCACCGTGCACACTGGAGGGGTAGATCGGCAAAGCTGTCGCCATACGTGACAAAGTCGCCGCATATGGTTTTTTACTTACAATCTTGACCGTATGGCTGTCTATTTTTTCCGCGCGCGCGATCCAGCCAAAGCGGGAACCTTTAAAGCGAAACTTGGTCTTAGGATTGGTGACAAATTTGACCATATAGACAACATCATCGGCGTCGAATGCGGAGCCGTCATGGAATTTAACACCTTTGCGTAGTTTGAACTCCATGGTCAGCTTATCGAGGCGTTTCCAAGAAACTGCCAATTGCGGCTTATATTTTCTTTCACCAGCATCGTAGAACAGCAGATTATCAAAAACTGCGGGTGCGGTTAAATTTGTTTCGGGATGTGGATTATAAAGCCGATCGAGAATTTTAATCGGCTGATAAAGTCCAAAGCGCACGGTGTTTTCTGACTTTTGCGCCAGCGCATCGCCGGACGACAAAATGCCAATTGCTCCAACCACGGCACTAGCAACTAGGCCTTTTGCGGCCAATTTAGCGAATGTTCGATATTTACTCATTAGTACCTCCTCTGAGAGTTCGTTTTTTATAATGCTTAAATTCTGATAGGCCCATTTATTGGGACGAATGCATTCTGCAACAAAAGCCCTGACATTCATACTGGCATAGGTTTATAAAATTAAACACACACCAATAATTGAAAATTCCATAATATGGATATTTTTTAATCATTGTAACTTTCATTTTTGTTGATCTTAGCTCAAATGAACAGCAATCTGTGACCCAGAAAATCGGAGCGCACATATCTTGATCTATCTTGACTACACCCAAGCTGAGCTTGATGCCCAATACAATCAGGCGACAAAGGTGGCCGACATTTCGCCTTATGTCGAATATTGGACCCGGGCGGGCGAGGCAGCCCGGGCTAAACTGACATGTACTTTGGATGTAGCTTATGGTGAGGGTGACGTTGAACGTCTCGATATATTTCCTACATCTGAAGAGAACGCGCCCGTTCATATTCATCTCCACGGCGGTGCCTGGCACCAGCTTGGCAAGGAACATGTCTCCTACCCTGCCCCTCACTTTGTTTCAGCCGGTGCGACTTTCATCGCCGTGAATTTTGGCTTGGCCCCTGAATATGCGCTTGGTGATATCGTAGACCAGACCCGCAAGGCGATTAAATGGATTTGGCAGAACTCGGCCTCGTTTGGAGGCGACGCCGACCGCCTGTTTATTTCAGGTGTTTCCTCTGGCGCACATTTGGCGGCAAATGTTCTGGCCGATGACTGGCGTGATGCTTATGGACTGTCGGAAAACCTCATAAAAGGCGCGGTCTTGGCCAGTGGCCCCTATGATCTGGACCCTGTGCGCCTTAGTGCCAGAAACGAGTATTTGCACCTCGATCAAGCAGCAGCAGATCACAATAATCCGCTGAAACATATTCCAGCCCCGGGACCTGAGATTTTTGTTTGCTGGGGAGATGGCGAGCTGGATGAATTTCAGCGCCAAGGCCGAGACTTTGCCGCTGCCTGGCAGGCGGCGGGTCACAATTGCCAGACGCTACAGCTTGAAAATCGCAATCACTTTGATGTCGGCAATGAGTTTGGCCGAGGGGACAGCACGGTAATTAACGCGGCTTTGGCGCAGATGGACTTGAATTAGGCGGTTAAAGCTTCTTGTGAGGCCTCAGAAGAGGGCCGAGACATTTTATGCTGCCTGACAAACCCAACAAAATTTTCCGCCCATTTATTATCCGTCAGATTTCGCTGATGGGCAAAGCAGGCTGTCAGATTGTTGAGGATCAAGCCATCCTGCTCACCATCAATGCCGTGACCGCGTATCACTTTATAGGCATAACGCTGATCGCCAGAAACACCTTCCAAAGAAGCATAGTGGAATTCATGCGCCGGAATATCTTCGATCACTTCACCTGAATTCGGCCAAAGCCCATCACCGGTCTCGCTGAGCCTGACATAACCCCGACCGATCGGGCGGTCATGCATGACGCCGTCACCCGGTATAACGCCAACCATGTCGTAGGTATTGTCTTGCCAGCTCAGGCTTTTTGCCAGATAGAGCAATCCGCCGCATTCCGCATAAGTCGGCAGACCGTTTTCTATTGCGTTCCGGATGTCAGCTTTAAGCGAGGTGTTTTCTGACAACATCCGCATATGGACTTCCGGAAAACCGCCACCGATAAAGAGTCCATCCACCTCAGGCAAATGGCGGTCATGCAGCGCATCGAATACCACAAGCTCTGCGCCAGAAGCTGTCAAGGCCTCCAAATCGTCTTCATAATAAAATCCAAAGGCGGCATCTCGGGCAATGCCTACTCGAACCGGTGATGTCGTAACATTGATCGGCGCGACGGGCTCAGGTTTTAATTTTGGCTGAGCCGGGGCAGCTAAGGCTTGAACCGCCTCTACATCTACATCTTCTTCAATGATGCGGGCTGTCCGAACAATATTGGAATCGGCGGCCGGCATTTCATTGGCCGGAACAAGCCCAAGATGACGCTCAACGATTTTCATTTCGGGCCGCCGACCAACCGCGCCAACGACCTTGAGATCGGTATAATGCTCTATCGCGGCGCGCATTTTAGTCTCGTGGCGGGGGCCCCCGACTTTATTCAGGATTACGCCGGCAATCTTGATGTCACTTTCAAAAGACTGGTAGCCTTGCAACAACGGGGCAACGCCGCGTGTCATACCGTAAGTATCAACGACCAAAACAATCGGCACACCCAACAACCGGGCGAGGGCAGAATTACTGTCAGAGCCTTCTGGGTCCAATCCGTCAAACAAGCCCTTATTGCCTTCTATGAAGACAGCCTCTGCGGGCTGACTGAACTGGGTAAAGCTATTGACGATTTCTTGATGGCTCATCGTAAAGAAATCGAGATTACGGCACGGCGCCTGGGCTGCCCGGCTTAACCACATCGGATCAATATAGTCCGGACCTTTTTTAAACGGTTGCACGGAGACACCGCGCTGTTGAAGTGCCGCACACAGCCCCATCGTAACCGTCGTTTTGCCGGACGATTTTAAGGCTGCAGAAATAAGCAAACTATTTGACATTTGCCGATCTTCCAATCAGTCGCCAAAGTTAAGGGGCAATATTGTGGTGCGGATCAGCCGCTCCGTCTGCCAAGCTGGTCGGCAGAAAACGCAACACTCTCATGCCGATCATAACAACTAAGCACGCTACGGCAATCCCCCCGATACCCAGCACGATCTCTGGCAGGCTCGGTGCGTAGCTATGTATGACGCCGTCAAAGAAAGAGCTTTTCACTTCCATGCCAGGAAACAGGACCAGCGGATAAGCCTGACCACCGACGATAATGACATAAATCTGGGTCATACCCCCTAAAATCACGAGACTGGCTGCGGCATAAATATATGCCCGCGTCTTGTTAAACGCCGGGTGAAACAAAATGACCAACGGTACGAAACTGCCGAGAATAATCTGTCCGACCCAGAAGAGACCCGTGATGATACCACCTTCCAGAAGAATAAAGCGCTCAACACCGTGATGCTCGGTCGCATATAAATTAGTCAGATGCTGGACAATAACAAAATACAACACCGCAGCGACAAACACGCCCAGTAATTTGGCAAGCTTGCCGACAATAAAATCTCCGAGCGGCCGGTCATCGGCACGAGACGCGATCGCCAGCACCAGAATAAAGATCGCCAGACCAAAGGAAAAAGACATGGCAATAAAGAGCGGCGCGAAAACAGCCGCATCATAGCTTTGGCGGGCAACTAAAAAGCCGAAGATCGAGCCGGTACCCGTGGTCAGCGCCAGCCGCCAGACAAAAGCGACAACGCCAACAGCTGAGCTATAGCGGTTCATCCGCTTTTCCAGCATCATCCATAAATAGACACCGACAATCGCGAAGAAGCCGGTATATAAATAGATATTCCAGGCAAAGATGGATTTAAAATTATACTTTGTCATGGCAACGATCAGGCGATCGGGCCGGCCAAGATCCAGCACCAATACAGCCAACCCACCCGCCAGCAAAGCGATCGCCAACAGACCAGACAACCGAGCCAGCGGCTTATAAGCCGTCTTGCCAAAAACCGAACCGATCGAAGCAACATTGAGCGCGCCCGATGCAGCAACAATCAAGAACACGGCAAAAACATGCGGCATGCCCCAGACGATCTGGTTGTTCATACCGGTCACGTGATGACCATTGGTCTCCATATAATAAGCAGCCGCAGCGGCGATCAGGGCGATCAGACCAGTAAGACCAACAGCCAAATAATATTTCAGTGGATCATTTTTTAATTCCCGATAGATGGTTTTCGTCGCTGTTGCCATCTCTAAATCCCTTGATACCGAACGCCGGGGTTTAATCCGAGATCTGCGCGAATTTGACGGGAAGCATATTTGGCTACACGCTTGGCAATCTCGCTTTTGGGATCATTAAGATCACCGAACAACATCGCGCCGCCCGCTTCATCAGCACAAGCCTCGACGCAAGCCGGGATACCACCCTTATCAATTCGGTGGACGCATAGCGTGCAGCTTTCGACCGTACCTTTACCCCGTGGCGCATGGGATTTTTGATCCTCCAGAGCTTCATGGACAAAGGAGCGTGCTTTATAGGGACACGCCATCATGCAATAGCGGCAGCCAATACAAGAATGTTTATCAACCAGGACAATACCATCAGCGCGCTTGAAAGACGCCCCGGTTGGGCAAACGTCAACGCAAGGCGGCTCAGCGCAATGCTGACACATCATCGGCAGCGACGTCTGATTGCCAGTTTTGGGATCGCGCAATTGAACCTTGCGGATCCATTGCGGATCGGTCTCGGCACGGCCAGTTGTGCCAATACCATTTTCTTTGTTGCAGGCTGAAACACATTTAGTGCAGCCATCTTCGCATTTATTGGTATCGATCAGCATACCCCAGCGCACTTTCGATGTGACCGCCTCACCAGCTTCTTTGGCTTCGGCAAAACTAAACAGCGTCACGCCGGAGGCGATTGAGACGCCAGCCATACCGGCAATACCGGCCAGGAAATTACGCCGCGCCGTGTTGGTGCTCTCGCGGTTTTCTGTGTCGATATTCATCGTTTCAGAAACCCTTCTAGTAAATTCACCAAACCGGCTGACGAAGGAGGCTTGGAAGAATGACATTGAAAGCAATCAACGCTGACAGCCGCATAATCATGGCACGCCCGGCAAAAATGCTTGGGACTTTTGATCGAGACAGGTTGTTTGTCTGGACCAGGGACCGCATGACAAGAAACGCAGGCTTTCAAGCTATATTGTTTGCCGCGAATGCCTTCATGAACCGTTTTGTCACGCTTATGAAGCATCAAATCCATATGGTTGCGGCGCATCAATTCAGCATGGCCTTTTTCAGTCTTTTGCAACGCCTTCGGAATCTGCGGGGTGGGCACGCCGTCTGCCTGAGCCGAGCTTGTCATCACAGCTAAGCTCAAAAACAACAGACCTAAAATTGAGAACACCCCAAGACGCATTTTAATCATCCGTTCCTATTCACCCACACTTATTCACCGAGCCCCATCTGGATATAGCCGGACGGACAGACATCGGCGCAGATTTGGCAGCCGATACATTTCGTGTAGTCAGTCGCGACGTAGCGACCGAGAGCATTCTCGTCTTTGCTGACGCGGAAGACGGCATCTTGCGGGCAATAGACAACGCAGCTATCGCACTCAAAGCACATACCACAGCTCATGCAGCGATCGCCTTCAGCTTGCGCCTGCTCTTCGGTTAGATCTTCGATACGCTCTTCGAAATTGCCCAATACGTCTGCTTCATTGATATGAATTTCAGGTCGCTTGTTGCGTGCCTCAAATTCAAAATGACCGAGGAACAGTTGATCATGGGGAATAATTTGCGTCGCCGAGCGATCTTCATAATTGTGAATAGCGAAATCTTCATCTGAAGTGCCACGCGTCGGTGTATGATCAAATTCCTGTGGCTCCAACTCACGCTGGGTTAATTCAGTCAACAGATTGAAGTGAAACACATCGACCTTGGGACGCTTATCCACTGACGTATCGTTTAAGAAATTATCGATGCTATCAGCAGCAACGCGGCCTTGGCCAATCGCCGTGGTTAGAAGATGCGGCTTGATAATATCACCGCCAGCAAAATGCTGATCCCGATCCGCCACACTGAACAACGCATCCGTACCGATAAAGCCATTACCGTTATCGAGCTCTTCGAGGCCGGTGAGATCACCCTTTTGGCCAATCGCCGAGACGATGATATCGCATTCAATTTCGAACTCAGTGCCTTCACGCGGGATCGGTTTCATGCCCTCCATATCGCATTCGCACATCTTAAGTGCGGTGGCACGGCCGTCATTGTCTAGAATAACTTCGAGCGGCATAACAGAACCACGAAGGTCAATACCTTCACGTTTGGCATCGTCACGTTCACGCTCAGCTGCTGTCATCTCCTCAATTGGAAACAGCGATGTTAGAACAGCATCAACGCCTTCGCGTTTCATTGTACCTGCAACATCGTGCGCAGTGTGACCAAGCACAACGTTTTCGGGGCGATCTTTCTCATGACTGTGTTCGATATGACCGATGCGGCGCGCCACGGAGGCAACGTCGATCGAAGTATCACCACCGCCGACAACAACGATCTTTTTAGAGGCAAATTGGAGGCGGCCTTTGTTAAAGGCTTCAAGGAAAGCAACACCGCTCAAGCAGTTTTCAGCATCCGCACCTGGTACCGGCAGCGGCCGGCCCGTCTGCGCACCGATTGCCCAGAAGATCGAGTCGAAATCTTTTTCCAGATCGGCAATGGAAATGTCTTCGCCGATTTTAGTTTCGGTTTTAGCCTCAACGCCCATATCCAAAATACGCTGGATCTCAGCATCTACCATGTCGCGGGGCGTCCGATAGCCGGGAATGCCGTAGCGCATCATGCCACCGAGTTTCTCGTGCGTGTCAAATACCGTCACACCATGACCCTCGCGGCGCAACTGGAACGCCGCCGAAAGACCAGCCGGGCCGCCGCCAATGACAGCAATTTTCTTACCGGTCTCTTTTTCAGGTACCGGCAGCTTTAAATTATTTTCAATCGCCCAATCGCCGACATATTGCTCGACCGCATTGATGCCGACGAAATCATCGACTTCATTTCGGTTACAACCATCTTCACATGGCGCCGGGCAAACGCGTCCCATAGTCGCCGGGAACGGATTGGCTTCGACCATGCGATTAAAAGCATATTCCTGCCATGTCATGCCTTCGACGGGAGGCTTATCGATACCGCGGGCAATGGCGAGCCAGCCTCGAATATCATGACCTGAAGGGCAGCTGCCCTGACAAGGCGGTGTGCGATGAACATAGGTCGGACATTGATGCGAATGACCGGCGGTGTGGATTTTATCGATCCATTCAGGATTGGATTGATCACCTTCCTCATATCGCCGCCAAGTTAATTTGGTCTTATCATCCATTTTATTCATCTCCGGCACCCTCTACTTCACTTTTCTGGTCTTCAACCGACTGTTCAGCTGTTTCTTGTTCTATTTCTTCTGCGTCATCATCGGTCTCTTGGCCATCCAAAATAATGGCATTACTGACCAATTCATGGACACTGATGATGTCTGTCATACCAAAACCATACATCGGCATAACTTTTGAAAATTGTGTTTTGCAAATTGCGCAGATCGCTGCCATATGGGTGACGCCATGATCTTTCACCACTTGCTCATAGGCACCCATGCGGGGACTGGCCCCTTTGGCGCGGAGTTCCAGCAGATCATCGGTCAGCAAGCCACCACCGCCGCCGCAACAAAATGTATTTTCGTGAATGGTGTCATCCGCCATATCAACGAAGTTGTTACAACACGCTTTGATCACTTCACGAGGAATAATGAACTGGCCGCCCGGCATATCACCCATGCGTGACGCCCGAGAAACATTGCAAGAATCGTGGAAAGTCAGCGTCATATGATCATTGGCAGATTTATCTAAATTCAACTCACCCTTTTGGATGAGGTCATAGGTAAACTCGCAGATGTGCTGTGGAATTGGATAATTCGGATCGAGGAAATCAAACGGCCCGACCAGCGTGTCCCAAAAGTTATAAGCGACCCGCCAGGCATGACCGCACTCGCCAACGATGATGCGCTTCACGCCAAGCTCCATCGCTGCATCCCGAATGCGCTCAGCGATCTTGCCCATTTGATCGTGCGAGCCGATAAACATTGCGAAGTTTGCAGCCTCGGAAGCTTTGGAACTCAGCGTCCAACTGACGCCCGCCTGATGGAAGACTTTGGCATACCCAAGCAAGCCATCAACATGCGGCTCAGCAAAGAAATCAGCGCTTGGCGTAATCAGCAAAATGTCGGCGC
>Ga0233428_1001020_pt1 | contig 32645 bp, 23 predicted proteins | sample SI_118_April2016_4_FD_179890 | JGI IMG/M metagenome (GOLD analysis project Ga0233428, IMG submission 179890) | Seawater microbial communities from Saanich Inlet, British Columbia, Canada - SI_118_April2016_120_MG | ecosystem: Environmental > Aquatic > Marine > Inlet | place: Canada: British... | reverse complement strand
ACATTCATCCAAAGTAAGGATGTTTTTGTCTTTTAGTAAGTTACCAAGAGATTCTCTAAATGATTTTTGAATTGTGGAGTTATGTATATTTTGTCCATCTGAATAGACTTTGTTATTGTCATTTACTCTTCTATTAAGTCTTTGTAACCATCGTTCAACGAGTGGATTGATATTCTCAATTGGATTATTAAGATAATAAAAAATATTAATACGTCTTAATTCCAACAACGATAATGGTAATTCTAATATTTTATTATTTGGTAAATATAATTCTTGTATAGAACTTGACAAGTTCGCAATTTTTATTATTTGATTATACGACAAATCTAACATTTGTAAATTTTCATGTAAATTTTCAATTTTTGTTATTTGATTATTACTTAAACGCAAATTTCGTAACGAATTAGGTAAATTTTCAATTTTTGTTATTTGATTATAAGATAAATTTAACTCTTGTAATGAATCTGGTAAATTTTCGATTTTTGTTATTTGATTACAATATAAATATAAAGTTTGTAAATTTTCAGGTAAATTTTCTATTTTTGTTATTTTATTATTTCTTAAACATAAGTTTCGTAATGAATCAGATAAATTTTCAATTTTTGTTATCCGATTATTATCTAACCATAAAATTTGTAAATTTTCAGATAAATTTTCAATTTTTGTTATCCGATTATCATCTAACCATAAAATTTGTAAATTTTCAGATAAATTTTCAATTTTTGTTATTTGATTATAATTCAAATGGAGTATTTGTAATGAATCAGGTAAATTTTCAATTTTTATTATTTGATTATAACCTAACCATAATTCTTGTAATGAATCAGGTAAATTTTCAATTTTTGTTATTTGATTATTATCACAATATAAGTCTCGTAATTTATTAGGTAAATTTTCAATTTTTGTTATTTGATTGTAGTGTAAATATAATATTTGTAATGAATTGGGTAAATTTTCAATTTCCGTTATTTTGTTACTATGTAAATATAATTCTTGTAATGAATCTGGTAAATTTTCGATTTTTGTTATTTGATTATAATACAAATATAATTTTTGTAATGAATCAGGTAAATTTTCAATTTTTGTTATTTGATTATTACTCAAATTTAATCCAGTTATGTCATTTGGTATAACGGGTATTTTTGTTAATTTTTGCTTTGATAAATCGAGAAAAACCATTTTACATAATAATATATGCTTAACAAATATTATATCAATTTTTATTTTTGAATAATGCAACAAGGGGTTTGAAATTCTTCGAATTTCAGCCCCTTTAAAACCCCTTTTTTTTTCAACTTTGTCGAAAAAAAAGTTCATTTTTGACAAAGTCAAAAATGGCTTCGCAACGAGATATATTTATTATTATTATTTATTATTTTTTATTATTCTAAAAATGTTAGCCATTCCTCAATAGTTTCGTTATCATATTCTCGTTCTTTCATGGCTTCTCTAACTTGTTTAACTAATTCATCTCCTTCATATTTTTCTTTTAACATAATGATAATATTACTGATTTGTTCATTCGATCCGATCTGAATCGATATATCGTCATAAAAACCGTTAAGAACATTAACTAGACGTGTCATGCGTCCTGTAAAGCATTTACAAATAGTATCTTTAATTTCTTCATTTAGGATTTTGAACATTTCAGATGATTCAGGATGTTTGATGATTCGACTAATAACATATTGAAAAACTTCATCAAATTTAACTAAATAAACCGAATGTTCTGTTCCATCATCGCAATAGTTGAGTAATTCACGTTTAACAGGTTCTTCCAACTTGTCGCATTCGAGAACATATTTTTTACATTTATCCAAAGCAAGGATGTTTTTATCTTTTAGTAAATTACCAAGAGATTCTCTAAATGATTTTTGAATGCTAGAGGTATGGATATTTTGTTCATCTGAATAGACTTTGTTGTTACCACCGATCGTTCCACGATTAAGTCTTTTTAACCATCGTTGAACAAGTGGATGAATATTTTCGATTGGATTATCATAGTGTTCAAACATGGAGATCTGTCTTAATTCTAATAAGGATAATGGTAATTCTAATAGTTGATTATGTGACAGTTCTAACTTTTGTAGATTTTCAGGTAAATTTTCAATTTTTGTTATTTGATTATCATATAAATATAAAGTTTGTAGAGTTTCAGGTAAATTTTCAATTTTTGTTATTTGATTATTGTGTATATATAATTTTTGTAGATTTCCAGATAAATTTTCAATTTTTGTTATTTGATTATTATCTAACCATAATTCTTGTAATGAATCAGGTAAATTTTCAATTTTTGTTATTTGATTATATGATAAATTTAGTTTCACCAGTGAATCAGGTAAATTTTCAATTTTTGTTATTTGATTATTATTTAAATTTAAATATTGTAGATTTTCAGGCAGATTTTCAATTTTTGTTATTTCATTATTTTCTAAACATAATATTTGTAAATTTTCAGGTAAATTTTCAATTTTTGTTATTTCATTATTATCTATATATAAATTTTGTATTAAATCAGGTAAATTTTCAATTTTTGTTATTAGGTTATTCGACAAACTTAATTCTTGTAATGAACTAGGTAAATTTTCAATTTTTGTTATTCTGTTATTTGATAAATATAATTTTTGAACCGAACTTGGTAAATTTTCAATTTTTGTTATATAGTTATTATGTAACCATAATTTTTGCACTGAACTAGGTAAGTTTGCAATTTTTGTTATTTGATTATAAGACAAATTTAATTCGGTCACGTGATTAGGTATAACAGGTATTTTAGTTAAATTTTGCTTTGATAAATTGAGTAAAACCATTTAGTAATAACAATATATTAATAACAATTATTTATATTCAATTTTTTTCATAAAAACCCTAACCATTCTTCAATAAGGGGACGACTGAAAATTCGAAGAATTTTCAACCCCTTTAAAACCCCTTTATTTTTTCGACAAAGTCGAAAAAAAGTTCATTTTTGACAAAGTCAAAAATGGCTTCGCAACAGGATATATAGAATATTCATAAAAATCCTAACCATGTCTCAATAGTCTCTTCATCATATTCTCGTTCTTCCATTTCCAGTCTAACTTGTTTAACTAATTCATCACCTCCATATTTTTTTTGAAGTGTAATAATGATATTGCTTATTTGTTCGTTAGATCCGATCTGAATAGTTATATCATCGTAAAATCCATTAAGAACATTTACTAAACGAGTCATTCTACCTGTGAAACACTTGCAAATCGTATCTTTAATTTCTTCATTTAGAATTTTGAATATTTCATTTGAATCAGAATGTTTGATGATTCGAGAGATAACATATTTAAAGACTTCATCGAATTTAACTAAATAAACACTATGTTCTGTTTCATCATCACAATAATTAAGTAATTCACGTTTAGTTTGTTCTTCCAACTCATTACACTCAAGAACATGTTTTTTACATTCTTCTAGTGATAAAGTATTTTCGTCTTTTAGTAGATTACCAAGCGAATTTCTAAATGATTTTTGGATGGATGAATTATGTATATTTTGACTATCTGAATAAACTTTATTGTTACCACCAATTGTTCCACGTTCAAGTCTGTCTAGCCATCGTTCAATAAGTGGGTGGATGTTTTCAATTGGATTATCATGATGATTGAATGTATTGAGATGCCTTAATTCTAATAAGTATAATGGTAATTCTAATATTTGATTATTTTCTAAATATAATTCTTCCATCGAACTTGGTAGGTTCTCAATTTTTGTTATTTGATTATTGTATAAATCTAACTTTTGTAGATTTTCAGGTAAATTTTCAATTTTTGTTATTCGATTATTATGTAACCATAATTTTTGTAATGAATTGGGTAAATTTTCAATTTTTGTTATTTGGTTGTCATATAAACATAATTCTCGTATAGAACTTGACAAGTTCGCAATTTTTGTTATTTGGTTTTCTGCTAAATATAATTTTCGTAATGAATCAGGGAAATTTTCAATTTTTGTTATTTGATTGTCATGTAAATATAATCCTTGTAATTTTTCAGGTAAATTTTCAATTTTTGTTATTTGATTTTTGTATAAATGTAATTCTTGTAATGAACTAGGTAAATTTTCAATTTTTGTTATTTGGTTGTATCGTAAAAATAATTTTTGTAATGAATCAGGTAAATTTTCAATTTTTGTTATTTGATTACAGTTTAACACCAGTATTTGTAAATTAGATGGTATATTTTCAATTTTTGTTATTTGGTTATTATATAAATATAACTCTTGTAGATTTTCAGGTAAATTTTCGATTTTTGTTATTGTATTACTATCTAATTTTAATCGTCGTAATGAATTAGGTAAATTTTCAATTTTTGTTATTTGATTATTTTCTAATTTTAACCATTGTAATGAATCAGGTAAATTTTCAATTTTTATTATTTGATTACTACCTAAACATAAAGTTTGTAAATTTTCAGGTAAATTTTCAATTTTTGTTATTTGATTATTGTTTAAATATAATTCTTGTAATGAATCAGGCAAATTTTCAATTTTTGTTATTTGATTATGAGACAAATTTAACCCAGTTACATCATTGGAAATGATGGGTATTTTTGTTAATTTTTTATTTGATAAATCTAGTAAAACCATTTTATATAATAATATATGTTTAACAAATATTATATCAATTTTTATTTTTGAATAGTGCAACAAGGGGTTTGAAATTCTTCGAATTTCAGTCGCCCCCTTTAAAAATTCTTCGAATTTTTATCTCCTTATTTTTGGCTACGCCAAAAAGGGTTCATTTTTGACAAAGTCAAAAATGGCTTCGCAACGAATTATTCTTCTACATATGTAAGCCATTCTTCGATAGTAACCTTATCATAATCTCTTTCTTCCATTTCCAACCTAACTTGTTTCACAAGTTCATCACCCTCATATTTTTCTTTTAACATAATGATAATATTGCTAATCTGTTCATTCGATCCGATCTGAATCGATATATCCCCATAGAATCCATTAAGAACATTAACTATCCGTGTCATGCGTCCAGTAAAACATTTACATATGGTATCTTTAATTTCTTCATTTAGGATTTTAAATATTTCAGTTGAATCTGAATGTCCAACGATTCGAGAGACAACATATTTAAAAACTTCATCAAATTTAACTAAATAAACCGAGTGTTCTGTTTCATCATCACAATAGTTAAGTAATTCACGTTTTGTTTGTTCTTCCAACTTGTCACACTCAAGAACATGTTTTTTACATTCTTCTAGTGATAAAGTATTTTTATCTTTTAGTAGATTTTCGAGTGAATTTCTAAATGATTTTTGAATAGTCGAGTTATGAATGTTTTGTTTATCTGAATAGACTTTGTTGTTGTCATTCGTTCTTCTATTTAACCTATCTAACCATCGTTGAACAAGCGGATGGATGTTTTCAATTGGATTATCATAATGATTGAATCTGTTGAGGTGTCTTAATTCCAACAATGATAATGGTAATTCTAATATTTGATTATCAAATAAATATAGTGTATGTAAATTTTCAGATAAATTTTCAATTTTTGTAATTTGATTACTATGTAACCACAATATTTGTAATGAATTAGGTAAATTTTCAATTTTTGTTATTTGATTATCAAATAAATATAACGTTTGTAGATTTTCATGTAAATTTTCAATTTTTGTTATTTGATTTTCGTGTAAATATAAAGTTTGTATAGAATTTGACAAGTTTGCGATTTTTGTTATTTGATTATTAATTAATGATAATATTTGTAATGAATTAGATAAATTTTCTATTTTTGTTATTTGATTATGAATTAAATATAACTCTTGTAGATTTTCGGGTAAATTTTCAATTTTTGTTATTTCATTATTGCGTAAATGTAATTCTTGTAATGAATTAGGTAAATTTTCAATTTTTATAATTTGATTATCATTTAACCATAATTCTTGTATAGAACTTGTCAAGTTTTCAATTTTTGTTATTTGATTATCATCTAACCATAATTCTTGTAATGAATCAGGTAAATTTTCAATTTTTGTTATTTGGTTGTGAGACAAAATTAATTTAGTTACGTCATTAGGGATAATAGGTATTTTCGTCAAATTTTGATTTGATAAATTCAGTAAAACCATTTTACATAATAATATATGTTTAACAAATATTATATCAATTTTTTTTTTCCGACTTTGTCAAAAATGGATTCGAAACGAATTATTATTCTACAAATGTAAGCCATTCTTCAATAGTCTTGTTATCATATTCTCTTTCTTCCATTTCCAGTCTAACTTGTTTAACCAATTCATCACCTTCATATTTTTCTTTTAACATAATGATAATATTACTAATCTGTTCATTAGATCCGATCTGAATTGATATATCATCATAGAAACCATTAAGAACATTAACTAATCGTGTCATTCGTCCAGTGAAACATTTACATATGGTATCTTTAATTTCTTCGTTTAGGATTTTAAACATTTCTATTGATTCCGAATGTCCAACGATTCTAGAGATAACATATTGAAAAACTTCATCAAATTTAACTAAATAAACGGAATGTTCTGTATTATCATCGCAATAATTAAGTAATTCACGTTTAACTTGTTCATCTAGTTCGTTACATTCAAGTATATGCTTTTTACATTTATCTAGAGATAATACGTTTTTATCTTTTAGCAAATTACCAAGAGAATTTCTAAACGATTTTTGGATGGTAGAGTTATGAATATTTTGTCCATCTGAATAGACTTTGTTATTGTCATTTATTCTTCTATTTAACCTATCTAACCATCGTTCAATGAGTGGATGGATATTTTCGATCGGGTTATTGTGACATATAAGGTTATTAAGATGTCTTAATTCCAACAATAACAATGGTAATTCTGTTATTCGATTTTTCCACAAATGTAATGTTTCCAATGAATTTGGTAAATTTTCAATTTCTGTTATTTGGTTATGTTCTAAATATAAAGCCCGTAGATTTATAGGTAAATTTTCTATTTTTGTTATTTGGTTATTGAACAAATATAAAATCTGTAAAGAATTTGGTATATTTTTAATTTTTGTTATTTGGTTGCCGAACAAATATATAACCTGTAGGTTTTCAGGTAAATTTTCTATTTTTGTTATTTGATTATTTCCTATGGATAATTCTTGTAGCGAATTTGTTAAATTTTTAATTTTTGTTATTTGGTTTTTGAACAAATATAGAACCTGTAGGTTTTCAGGTAAATTTTCTATTTTTGTTATTTGGTTATTACCTAACCATAATGTTTGTAATGAACTAGGTAAATTTTCTATTTTTGTTATTTGGTTACTACCTAACAATAATGTTTGTAATGAACTAGGTAAATTTTCTATTTTAGTTATTTGGTTATTATTTAACCATAATTCTTGTGACGAATCTGGTAAATTTTCAATTTTTGTTATTTTGTTGTTTGCTAAATCTAAATATTGTAATGAACTAGGTAAATTTTCAATTTTTGTTATTTGATTATATGACAAAATTAATTCAGTTACATTATTGAAAATAATGGGTATTTTTGTTAATTTTTGATTTGATAAATCGAGTAAAACCATTTATATAATAATATATGTTTAACAAATATTATATTAATTTTAATTTTTGAATAATGCAAGGGGTTTGAAATTATTCGAATTTCAGTCGTCCCCTTTAAAAATTCTTCGAATTTTTATCCCTTTATTTTTTCGACAAAGTCGAAAAAATGGTTCATTTTTGACAAAGTCAAAAATGGCTTCGCAACAAGATTATTCTTCTACAAATGTAAGCCATTCTTCGATAGTTTCGTTATCATATTCACGTTCTTCCATAGCCAATCGAACTTGTTTAACTAGTTCATCACCTTCATATTTTTCTTTTAACATAACAATGATATTACTAATCTGTTCGTTAGAGCCAATTTGGATCGATATATCATCATAGAATCCATTAAGAACATTGACTAAACGTGTCATACGCCCAGTGAAACATTTACATATGGTATCTTTAATTTCTTCGTTTAGGATTTTAAACATTTCTATTGATTCAGAATGCCTAACGATTCGAGAGATAACATATTGAAATACTTCATCAAACTTGACTAAATAAACGCCATGTTCTGTATCATCATCATCGCAATAGTTAAGTAATTCACGTTTAACTTGTTCTTCAAGTTCGTTACATTCAAGTATATGTTTTTTGCATTCTTCAAGTGATAATACGTTTTTATCTTTTAGCAAATTACCAAGTGAATTTCTAAACGATTTTTGGATGGTGGAGTTATGAATGTTTTGTCCATCAGAATAGATTTCATTGTTATTATTTACTCTTCTATTGACTCTTTCCAACCATCGTTCGACGAGCGGATGGATATTCTCGATTGGATTGTCATGATAAAGAAGATAAATAATATGTCTTAATTCCAACAACGATAATGGTAATTCTGTTATTTGATTTTTGTGTATATATAACTTTTGTAGATTTTCAGGTAAATTTTCAATTTTTATTATTTGATTATTACATAAACGAAAATCTTGTAGATTTTCAGGTAAATTTTCAATTTTTGTTATTTGATTATTGTTTAAACATAATTCTTGTAATGAATCAGGTAAATTTTCAATCTTAGTTATTTTATTATTGTCCAAAATTAATATCTGAAGTGAATTTGGTAAATTTTCAATCTTATTTATATGATTATTGTGTAAATATAAAAGTTGTTGATTTTCAGGTAAATTTTCAATTTTTGTTATTTGATTATTGTGTATATATAATTTTTGTAGATTTCCAGATAAATTTTCAATTTTTGTTATTTGATTATTTTCTAACCATAATTCTTGTAATGAATTAGGTAAATTTTCAATTTTTGTTATTTGATTATATGATAAATTTAGTTTCACCAGTGAATCAGATAAATTTTCAATTTTTGTTATTTGATTATTATTTAAATTTAAATATTGTAGATTTTCAGGCAGATTTTCAATTTTTGTTATTTCATTATTTTCTAAACATAATATTTGTAGATTTTCAGGTAAATTTTCAATTTTTGCTATTTGATTATTGTTTAAATATAATTCTTGTAATGAATCAGGTAAATTTTCAATTTTTGATATTTGATTATGATACAAATATAATTCTTGTAATGAATCTGGTAAATTTTCAATTTTTGTTATTTGATTATTACCTAACCATAATTTTTGTAGTGAATCAGGTAAATTTTCAATTTTTGTTATTTGGTTATCGTATAAATATAACGTTTGTAGATTTTCAGGTAAATTTTCAATTTTTGTTATTTGATTATTGTATAAATATAATGTTTGTAGATTTTCAGGTAAATTTTCAATTTTTGTTATTTGATTATTGTATAAATATAATGTTTGTAGATTTTCAGGTAAATTTTCAATTTTTGTTATTTGATTATTACCTAACCATAATTTTTGTAATGAATTAGGTAAATTTTCAATTTTTGTTATTTTATTATTGTCCAAAATTAATATCTGAAGTGAATCAGGTAAATTTTCAATTTTTGTTATTTGGTTATAGGACAAATTTAATTCAGTCACATCATCGAGTATAACAGGTATTTTTGTTAAATTTTGATTTGATAAATCTAGTAAAACCATTTTATATAATAATATATGTTTAACAAATATTATATCAATTTTAATTTTTTGATGGTGTAAGGGGTTGAAAATTTGAAGAATTTTCACCCCCTTTAAAAATTCTTCGAATTTTTATCCCTTTATTTTTGTGTCTTCGACACAAAAAAGGTTCATTTTTGGCTATGCCAAAAATGGCTTCGCAACAGGATATATTTATTCTTCTACAAATGTAAGCCATTCCTCAATAGTCTCTTCATCATAATCTCTTTCTTCCATAGCCGATCTAACTTGTTTAACGAGTTCATCACCTTCGTATTTCTTTTGCATCGCTGTGATAATATTACTAATCTGTTCATTCGATCCGATCTGAATCGATATATCCCCATAGAATCCATTAAGAACATTAACTAGACGTGTCATACGTCCAGTAAAACATTTACATATGGTATCTTTAATTTCTTCATTTAAGATTTTAACCATCTCGTTTGAATCAGAATGTCCAATAATTCGGGAGATAACATATTGGAATACTTCATCAAACTTAACTAAATAAACGCTATGTTCTGTTTCATCATCACAATAATTAAGTAACTCACGTTTAACTTGTTCTTCAAGTTCATCACACTCGAGAACATGTTTTTTGCATTCTTCAAGTAATAAAGTGTTTTCGTCTTTTAACAAATTACCAAGTGAATTTTTAAATGATTTTTGAATGGTAGAGTTATGAATGTTTTGTCCGTCAGAATAGACTTTGTTGTTATCACCAATCGTTCCACGATTAAGTCTGTCTAACCATCGTTCAACAAGTGGATGAATGTTTTCGATTGGATTGCCACAATCGTCGAATGTAGTGAGATGTCTCAATTCTAATAATGACAATGGTAATTCTATTATTCGATTATTTTCTAAACATAAAGTTTGTAAATTTTTAGGTAAATTTTCAATTTTTGTTATTTTATTATTTTCTAAATCTAATTCATGTAATCCACTAGGTAAATTTTCAATTTTTGTTATTCTATTATTTTTTAAATATAATTTTTGTAATGAACTAGGTAAATTTTCAATTTTTGTTATATAATTATTTTCTAAATATAAAGTTTGTAAATTTTTAGGTAAATTTTCAATTTTTGTTATTTGATTATCTTCTAACCATAATTCTTGCAATAAACTAGGTAAATTTTTAATTTTTGTTATATGGTTACCATATAACCATAGTTTTTGTATAGAACTTGTCAAGTTCTCAATTTTTGTTATTTGATTATGAGTTAAATTTAATGTTTGTAGTGAATTAGGTAAAGTTTCAATTTCTGTTATTTGATTATTATCTAAATATAAAGCATGTAAATTTTCGGGTAAATTTTCAATTTTTGTTATTTTGTTAAATCCTAAACCTAATTTTTGTATTAAATCAGGTAAATTTTCAATTTTTATTATTTGATTAAAACTTAACCATAATTCTTGTAATAAACTTGGTAAATTTTCAATTTTCGTTATTTTATTAAAATACAAACCTAATTTTTGCAATGAATCAGGCAAATTTTCAATTTTTGTTATTTGATTATAAGACAAATATAAGTCTTGTAATTTATTAGGTAAATTTTCAATTTTTGTTATTTGATTATAATTCAATTTTAATTGTCGTAATGAATCAGGCAAATTTTCAATTTTTGTTATTTGATTGTAGTGTAAATATAATATTTGTAAATTTTCAGGTAAATTTTCAATTTTTGTTATTTGATTATTATATAAATATAAAGTTTGAAGATTTTTAGGTAAATTTTCAATTTTTGTTATTTGATTATTATATAAATATAAAGTTTGAAGATTTTTAGGTAAATTTTCAATTTTTGTTATTTGATTATAATTCAATTTTAATCGTTGTAATGAATCAGGCAAATTTTCAATTTTTGTTATTTGATTGTAGTGTAAATATAATATTTGTAAATTTTCAGGTAAATTTTCAATTTTTGTTATTTGATTATTATATAAATATAAAGTTTGAAGATTTTTAGGTAAATTTTCAATTTTTGTTATTTGATTATATGACAAAATTAATTCAGTTACATCATTGGAAATGATAGGTATTTTTGTTAATTTTTGCTTTGATAAATCGAGTAAAACCATTTTATATAATAATATTTGCTTAACAAATATTATATCAATTTTTTATTTTTTGAATAATGTGCAACTAATTAACGATATTGGATAAGCATTAATTTACCAATATTTTAATTTAGCCAATTCACATATATTTCATTATATCCATGGTTATTAAGATAATTTATTGTGTATTTATGGTATAAATTGCTTTGAAATAGCGTTGTTGTCTTGCTTTAACCGTTATGCGGTGCTTTGATAAGCACCGCGGCGATTTTAGCCTTTCTATGATGTGAGATGGAAAAAATCATAAAAATCCTAACCATTCTTCGATAGTTTCGTTATCATATTCTCGTTCTTCCATTTCTAGTCTAACTTGTTTAACCAACTCATCACCTTCATATTTATTTTGCAACATCAGTATGATGTTGCTAATTTGTTCATTAGATCCAATTTGGATCGTTATATCATCATAAAAACCGTTAAGAACATTAACTATCCGTGTCATGCGTCCAGTGAAACATTTACATATAGTATCTTTAATTTCTTCATTTAGGATCTTAAACATTTCTATTGATTCAGGATGTCCAACGATTCGAGATATAACATATTTAAAGACTTCATCAAATTTAACTAAATAAACACTATGTTCTGTATCATCATCACAGTAGTTAAGTAATTCTCGTTTAACTTGTTCTTCTAGTTCGTTACATTCAAGAACATGTTTTTTACATTCTTCTAGTGATAAAGTGTTTCCATCTTTTAACAAATTACCAAGAGAATTTCTAAATGATTTTTGAATAGATGAATTATGTATATTTTGTCCATCCGAATAGATTTTGTTGTTATTGGTTATTCTTCTGTTACGCCTTTCTAACCATCGTCCAATAAGCGGATGAATAAACTCGATTGGATTATTGTTGTAATAAAATTCACCCAGATGTCTTAGTTCTAACAAACACAATGAGAATTTAGTTACCAGATTGTCACGCATATCTAGATATTTCAATATGTTAGGTAAATTTTCGATTTTGGTTATTTGATTATTAGATAATATTAAACATCGTAAATAATCAGGTAAATTTTCAATTTTAATTATTCTGTTATGACTTAAATATAATCTTTGTAATGAATTGGGTAAATTTTCAATTTTTGTTATTTGGTTATCATACAAATTTAATATTTGTAATGCGTTGGGTAAATTTTCAATTTTAGATATTTGGTTATCAGATAAACCTAATTCTTGCACCGAACTTGGTAAGTTCGCAATTTTAGTTATTTGGTTATTAGATAAGCCTAAATCTTGTACCGAACTTGGTAAGTTCGCAATTTTGGTTATTCGATTATTAGATAAGCGTAATTTTTGCACTGAACTTGGTAAGTTCGTAATTTTTGTTATTTGGTTATCAGATAAATTTAAATCTTGTAATGAATTGTGTAAATTCTCAATTTTTGTTATTTGGTTATTTGATAAACTTAAATATTGTACCGAACTTGGTAAGTTCGCAATTTTAGTTATCTGGTTATTACACAAAATAAGTTTCTGTAAGGAATTAGGTAAATTAGCAATTTTTGTTATTTGATTATTGGATAATGATAAATATTGCACCGAACTTGGTAAGTTCGCAATTTTTATTATTTGATTACTACCTAAACATAAAGTTTGTAAATTTTTAGGTAAATTTTCGATTTTTGTTATTTTGTTACCATCTAAATTTAATATTTGTAATGAACTAGATAAATTTTCAATTTTTGTTATTTGATTTCCTGATAAATATAATTCAGTTACATCATTAGAGATGATGGGTATTTGTGTTAAATTTTTATACGATAAGCCAAGTAAAACCATTTTGTATTAATAATGTACAAATAATAATTATTTACATTCAATTTTTTTGTATTTAACAACATATTTTTTCGCAACAAAATTATTATTCTACAAATGTAAGCCATTCCTCAATAGTTTCGTTATCATATTCACGTTCTTCCATTTCCAACCGAACGTGTTTAGCCAACTCATCACCTTCATATTTTTCTTTTAACATCAGTATGATGTTACTGATTTGTTCGTTAGATCCGATTTGGATCGTAATGTCATCATAAAATCCGTTAAGAACATTGACTAAACGTGTCATGCGTCCTGTGAAGCATTTACATATGGTATCTTTAATTTCTTCGTTTAGGATTTTAAATATTTCAGTTGAATCTGAATGTCCAACGATTCGGGAGATAACATATTTGAAAACTTCATCAAATTTAACCAAATAAATTGAATGTTCTGTATCATCATCACAATAGTTAAGTAACTCACGTTTAACTTGTTCTTCCAACCCGTTACACTCAAGAACATGTTTTTTACATTCTTCAAGTGATAAAGTGTTTCTGTCTTTTAGTAAGTTACCAAGCGAATTTCTAAATGATTTTTGAATGCTAGAATCATGAATATTTTGTCCATCTGAATAGACTTTATAACGTGTTTCTTCATCTTCAAGTCTTTCTAACCATCGTACAACCAATGGATGTATATATTCGATTGGATTATCATCGTGTCGCATATTTTCATCAGGATTATTATAATAATGAAAATCATAAATATGTATTAATTCTAGTAAGGATATTGGTAATTCTTTTATTTTATTCATATATATTCTCAGAACATGCAACGAACTTGGCAAGTTCTCAATTTTTGTTATTTGGTTAAAAGATAAATTTAATTTCCATAACGAACTTGGTAAGTTCGCTATTTCCGTTATTTGATTTGAGGATAAATTTAATTTTCGTAACGAACTTGGTATGTTTTCTATTTTAGTTATTTGGTTAAAAGATAAATCTAGTTCTCGCAAGGAATCAGGCAGATTTTTTATTTTTGTAATTTTATTGTATCTCAGATCCAATACTTTTAGCGAACAATGTAAATTTTCTATTTTAGTTATTTGGTTATTAAATAATTTTAATTCTTGCAATGAACTTGGCAAGTTCTCAATTTTAGTTATTTGGTTGCACGTTAAGCATAGATCCGTCAATGAATCAGGTAAATTTTCTATTTTTGTTATTCGATTATTTCGCAACAGTAAATTTTCTATCGAACCAGATAAATTTTCTATTTTTGTTATCTTGTTATTATTTAACCATAAACATCGCAAAGAATTTGGTAAATTTTCTATTTTTTTTATTTGACCGCTGGATAAATTTAAATCCAAGACTGCATAATAAGAAGCCATAGGATATATTTTTCCTGAATTACCTCCTGATAAATCAACATAAACCATTATATTTAATAATATTTAATAATATTTAATAATATTTAATAAATGTTATATTGATATGTGTTAGTTGTAAATACAATAATTAACATATAATATTAGCATCCATTCACCAATATTTTTTCTAATATTTAGTAAATCATTTATATCACAATATAATCATGGTATAACTTGCTTATAATTGTGTTATTGTCAAGGGGTTGAAAATTTTTCGAATTTTCACCACCTTTAAAATTTTTTCGAATTTTTGTCCCTTTATTTTTTTGACTTTGTCAAAAATGGCTTCGCAACAAAATTATTATTCTACAAATGTAAGCCATTCTTCAATAGTTTCATTATCATACTCTCGTTCTTTCATGGCTTTTCTAACTTGTTCAACTAACTCATCGCCTTCATATTTTTCTTGTAACATAATTATAATGTTTGAAATCTGTTCGTTAGATCCGATATGAATCGTGATGTCATCATAAAAACCGTTAAGAACATTAACTAGACGTGTCATACGTCCTGTGAAGCATTTACATATGGTATCTTTAATTTCTTCGTTTAGGATTTTAAATATTTCAGTTGAATCTGAATGTCCAACGATTCGGGAAATAACATATTTAAAAACTTCGTCAAACTTAACTAAATAAACGCTATGTTCTGTAACACCATCACAATAGTTGAGTAACTCACGTTTAGTTTGTTCTTCCAACTCGCTACATTCAATAACATATTTTTTGCATTCTTCAAGTGATAAAAAGTTTTCATCTTTTAATAAATTACCAAGCGAATTTCTAAATGATTTTTGAATAGTCGAGTTATGAATGTTTTGTCCATCAGAATAAACTTTGTTGTTATCATTTACTCTTCTATTTAATCTGTCTAACCATCGTTGAACAAGTGGATGGATATTTTCGAGCGGGTTATTGTGACATATAAGGTCATTAAGATGTCTTAATTCTAACAATAACAATGGTAATTCTGTTATTCGATTTTTCCACAAATGTAATGTTACCAATGAATTTGGTAAATTTTCAATTTCTGTTATTTGATTATGTTCTAAATATAAAGATTGTAGATTTATAGGCAAATTTTCTATTTTTGTTATTTGGTTATTGAACAAATATAAAATCCGTAAAGAATTTGGTATATTTTTAATTTTTGTTATTTGGTTTTTGAACAAATATAGAACCTGTAGGTTTTCAGGTAAATTTTCTATTTTAGTTATTTGGTTATCTCCTATGGATAATTCTTGTAGCGAATTTGGTAAATTTTTAATTTTTGTTATTTGGTTTTTGAACAAATATAGAACCTGTAGGTTTTCAGGTAAATTTTCTATTTTAGTTATTTGATTATTACCTAACCATAATGTTTGTAATGAACTAGGTAAATTTTCTATTTTTGTTATTCGATTATTTTCTAAATTTAAATGTTGTAAATTTTCTGGTAAATTTTCTATTTTTGTTATTTGATTATCACCTAAATTTAACTCTGTTATGTTACTGGAAATAACGGGAATTTTTGTTAATTTTTTATTCGATAAATCTAGTAAAACCATTTAATATGATATACATATTACTAGTAATATTATTATATGTTTTTATAAAAATTTTATTTATACAAAAACATATGATAATATTATGATAATATAAAATGAGTATATTAAACGAAGTAGATTTCTACGATACTAAATATCGTCCTCTTGCAATAAATAAAAATTTAGTGTTTATGGGAAATTATTCACATGAATATGACGATATTATTGATCTTGATGATCGTAGCAATGATATGCTTGTATCAAGAAGTTCAAAATATAATGTAACATTTGACATAAATAATAATTATGTTGCTTATGTTATGTGTGGAAACAATTCTGATATTTTCATAACGTTTTGTGTGATGGATATAATCAAAAATAAAATAATTTTTGAGAAAGATGTAGATAATCTACCAAAACAAATTAAATGGTGTAACAGAAACAAAAGATTTGAGATTTATTTCAAGAAAAAAAAAGCAGTATTTCACCCAAAAACATTAATATATGACGAAATAGTTAATATGGATAATGATAAATTTAATGATGAACGAGGATATGAATGGGACACAAGTTACACAAGGATGATATGTTTTGAAAACGGTGATCGTAATACAATATTATTTGAATTGAAAAACAATAAATTAGAATTATTACATTCATTTATTGGTTCAGGGCGGTTATGGTGGAATAATGGCATGACAAAAATATTTCGCAGACATGATTCTGTTGAAGATGGTTTATTGAAATCTATTGAAATTTTCGATGTCGAAACAATGAAAGCAACCAATATACCCATTAATCTTTGTGGTATTGAAATAGTGTGGAATCCAAATGATGATTTCATATTATTATCATATATGGTTCATGACTACAGGGATCAACCACCATACACATATAAATTTAAAGTTTTGTGTGTTCAAACATTTAAAACTTTGTATGATTCAGAAGGAAGTAATCCATTGTGGAGTGATTGTGGAAAGTTTGTAGTATATTTTTCACATAAACAACATAAAGTAATAAAAATAAGTATATCTATGTCACGAACAAAATTAGATAACTTTATTGAGGATAATATCAAAATAAAATTTATTGATAATGGTAGCATGTCATATTTTAAAGAAACAGGATATTGTGATTACAGATGTGGGTGTGATTTATGTGGATCGGGGGATGCACGGGGTTTCAAAACCAACATATTAGATCTTGTGGATAATTCTCTGGATGGTTGGTTTTTCATCAATGATTTAGATGTTAAAATCAAAGATTCATGGTGCGAAAGTGAAGATTATATTTATTTGCGTACATTATATGAGACAAATGATAAAAATGTAATAAATAAAATAGGAAATATTTTTGATAAATTTAGTGGTATTTTTGATAATCAATCAGTTCCCCGTAAATATGAGTTATTGTCCGATAGACATAGTGATTCTAGTTTAACAGGTTGTTTCGATAATAATCAAAACAGAGATGAAATAAAAAATGTGAGATTATGTTCAAATTGCTATAAGTGGGTCGTCATGGATAATAACGAATATTGCGACAAATTTTCCTTGATTAACACATTTAAAATTTTTTGGGCGGACGTTATGAATGATTATTTATCTGATTTGATTGAATATGAAGATAAAAATATGAAAAAAATCGTTGAAAATCTTGATCCATAAAATAAAAATTGATGTAAAAAATATATTATTATAATATTATTATAATAATATTATGACAAATCACGAATGGTATTTACAAAAACATCGTTTTACTAATATGAATTTTCATAATATGAAAATTGGTAAAATAATATATGAAACAAGAGTATATGACGTGGAAAGCAGAAATATAAATATTGGTGATCAAATAAAATTATTGGATGAAGAACACTATTTAGACGAACCTTTTTCGTTTGTGGTTGTGGATATGAAAACATTTGGTAATTTTAGAAACGCATTGGGACATTTTGGTATTAGAAAATTTTTACCTTATGTTAAAACACTAGACAGTGGTGTTAAATTATACGAAAATTACCCATATAAAGAAGAAACATATAAAGATGGTGCAGTAACATTTGGTGTTGTGGTATTTAAGGTAGTAGTGAATAACACACCCAAAATCCACACAATTAATATGGAAAATCCAACTGAACGTTTAATGTTCGATTACATAAAGAATGAAACAAAAACTGTGATTGGAAAAAATTATAACGAAACATACAGATCTTATGTTGCGGGTGATAAAATAAAATTTGTGTGTGAGGATGAAGAAATAACGTCATTGATCACAAATATAAAAATGTATGAAAATGTGGAACATTATTTACGAACAGAAACTTTGAGAAATACACTACCACATATAAAAACAATTAAAAATGGTGTGGATATTTACAAGGATATGGTTTCATTTGAAGAACTTGACGAATTAATGGATGAATATTACTATGGATTTTTAGGCATTCGCATAAAAGTTATCAGTGAGTAGTTTTAATGAATAATTTAGGTTTTATAATAATTTGTTTATGATTATTTTTTCTGTACCTTATACTTTCAACGAAATTTATTTCATCTTTATCTGTAACTTTAGTTTGTTGTTTTGTGTCTTCTCCAAACTCTTTTTTGAATATTCCACTGTCAAAAAAACGATATGTAGGACGAAATAGGTTTTTGGTGTATTGAATAAAATGCAGATTACATTCACCACTTTCATTTAGTTCGCATATAAAATCATCATTATTTCTGAAATATTCAGTGATTTTTTTGTCGTTAATTATCGTATCTTTATTGAATAACAAAAATAAAATTATAATAAATTGAATTAAACATAAAATTAATAATAAATTATTCATTTTTGTATATATTTGTATTAGAAAATTTCCACAAATAATTTTCGTTAATCTTCTGAATCTTCTGAATCTTCTGAATCTTCTGAATCTTCTGAATCTTCTGAATCTTCTGAATCTTCTGAATCTTCTGAATCTTCTGAATCTTCTGAATCTTCTGAATCTTCTGAATCTTCTGAATCATTGTCACCAAAATAACAACTATAATTGCTAATGTTAATTTTTTTTGAATTAGGTTGTTTTTTTTTATATATAATGCCTTCGTGTAAATATATTTTGCTATAATATCTGAGATTATCAGTGTTTCCAACAAATGGAAAATGTTTAACTGTTAGTATTTTTGAAGTGTATGGCAACCGTATGGTATAATAAGCACCACCATACAGATAAGCACCAATTTGATTCATTTCATTTCCAAAATAATCACTTCCACAATCCCTATCGTCACCTATATCATCTTGTTCATATGCATCGTAACAATCATATATTCCAGATTTGAGATATTCGATTGATGAATATATTCCATATAATCCATCTTCACATATATCGATTTGTTGGAAAAATGTATCATTTAGATCGCCATCTCCGTTACGCATTCTACTGTTATATAAAAAGTATATTGGTTCTGTCATTTTTGTTTATTATATTAATTCATGGATATTGTACCTTCAATTTTTATATATATATATATATATATAAAAATAATCTTATTATATTATAAAACGATGGATAAATTGAACAAACCGATGTATGGATTGCCGTTGCATTTATATATGTCTGTATGTCATTCACCAGATCCATATCTAAATGAAGGCGTGGCTATAAATCCTTGTACCAATTCTACCACCGACGAACCTCCAATAATAACAACTTACATTAATGACGGAACTGAGATAGTGGATATTCATCATCATAAATGTTACCCAAAGGATGAAATATTGATATACAACAAAAAAACACAAAAAATGCAAAAAAAAGACAAAGATTGGTCTGATTGGAGCAATCCGATCTTTGGTTCTTATTACAGAATATTAAACGACGATGGAGAAACTTTCTCTAATATACAAACATCTGATGATCAAAATGAACTTGCTATTAGACACAACAACACACTGCATGGAGACAAACTGTTTAGAGGAATTATATCGAACAATTTTCGATATTTTGTTGATGAACATTTGAAAAGGAGGTATCATGGTCGAATAAATGCTATATTCCGTTAATTTGCAATTAGTTAATATTAAAAATAAAAAATTGATATAAAATAATCCAATCATATAAATAAATAATAATGACGAACCATGAATGGCATTTGCAAGAACCACACTTTACTGATATGAAAATAGGTAAAAAAATATATGAAATGAGGGTATATGACGAGAAAAGAAGAAAGATAAATATTGGTGACAAGATAAAATTATTGTCTCATTAGTAAAACTGTATAATACTATAAAAATACAATATTATGACAGATTTCCTTTTGTATTTCCTGTAGCACAACACATTGATAATTTAATTTTGTGTCATGGTAAGTAATACAGGTTTATGATAAACCTTGACTTGTTTCAAGTCCGTCTCATTCCCAATCATGATAACTGAAGCGAGGACAATTTGTAAATAGATTGTTTGAAACAATTATTTACTTTTTTTATGTTTTTTAATTCAAACATTTCACCCACCTTATCATACCATTTTCTCATTATGTTTATCGCAGCGTTTATATCTGCATGAAGTTCTTTTCCTGTATTCGATTTGAATAATCCACGTTTGTTTCTATTCCCTAGATATTCTTTGTTTCTTCCAATATTTTCCAATGATAAACTATCACATTTCGAAGTATATGATTCGTTTATCTCTACATACACTTTTCCTTTTTTCTCCCAACTACTTTTTAACTTATTCAATAACGTTCGATACGGAATTTCGTAAAATTTTCTATTATTGGTTTTTCCCATATTTACTTTTGTTTTCCAATTTTTATTATATCCTACAATCAAACGGTTACAATCATCATATCTTTCCATGAACCAAGAAACTATATTATTCATACAACTATTTAATTTATTTGATCGGTTCTTATTCAAACATTTTAAATGATATGATGTGTTTTTGTTATTAGTTTTTTTCAAAATTGATTTGTACTTGTCTATTAAATCGTTATAATGGTAATTAATGTAATTTATATGTTTACCATCCAATAATGTTGGTGTTTTATCATAGTCGTAGATACTAAATAAATATTTCATACCTAAATCTATCGATACAGGTTTAATCTCTTCTAAATTTATTTCTTGTTTGTGACATTCATATGTATAGCAGATCACATAATTATTTTTAACTAGTTGATTTTTTTTTATTTCTACTTGTCTAATTATTTTATTTTCGAGTTTTTTTATTATTTTTATATCTAAAAATTCATAATTATGAATATTTTTGTTATCTTTTTTTATATAATATTGTTCATTGTTATACATAAAATAATAATTTAAATTTTTATCTTTTCGTTTATTCTCATTTTTTAGTATATATATTTTATTTATGCATATACCTTTTTTTACAATGATATAATCTTTATTGGTTAAAATATCATTCGAATTAAGACCTAAACGAAGTGTTAATATATTGTTATTTACAGTAATATTTCTATCCGAATTAAACGATAATATAAATTTATCTTTTTTCCCTAGGTAGTTTGGTTTGTTAGCATTTATTCCTTTACTTTTTAATGTCCAATAAGAACCAAACGAAGATGTGGCTTTATCAAAAGCAATTGTTCTGGTATCGCAATGTAACGCTTTGGTATCGGTATTTAAGTGTTCCCTAGTGATGCGTTTAATAATAGTACTATCAGAGGTATCAACGTTATTATCTTCTTTTGAACAGGTAAATATATTTATATGATTTTTATTATTCACATCATCAATCAAATCATCATTCGCAATTGAAAACTGAAAATTAGATTTTTTTCCGTTCATTTTTTTTTCTTTCAACAACATATAAAAATTTTTATAATATACGTTTGATATATTTCTATAAACAATTTCCTTTGTTATTAAATCTTTAGTATCGTAATTATAAATATTATTCAAAATTAAATTATAAAAATCCAAACAATTTTTAGTCGTAACGATATTATTCTCTAAAATATCTTTACATATATCGGTTATGTCTTGATTTATAATTTTCATGTCATCAAGATTAAATAAGTAATGTTTAATAAAATCATCACAATACAAATAAAATTCTTTTTTTTGGTCATATTGTTCGATTAATAAATATTTATATTTATGATATATGTTGGCATAAAATATATAACTATTATAAACGTTTTTAGTTTGAAATAAATGTTCATCTAATAATTCAGAATGAAAGTTATCAACAGAAAACTTAGATTTAATTGTTTTTAATAAAATATTAGGATCTGGCTCTTTTTTCCTTCGCATCTAGGCTATAACTTAGTATATAATGATTTCTTTATATACTTATAAACTTAATTCTTTTTCGAGTTCTAGATCCTGTGATATAATATTTAATTTTTTTTTTCTCCTGTTGGAATACATTTTAGTTGATAAAATGTGTATCAAAGAAATAATATCTTCTAGCAGTTCATTTTCGTTTTCACACAAATGAGAAATATTTTTTTTAATAAAAATAATGTGAGTTCCATATGATTCAAAAATTTCTTCTATCATTCGGAACGATAAACGTGTAAGACGATCCTTATATGTAATATAAACATTATTAACTTTTTTATCTTTAACTAATTTGAATATTTTAGAAAAATCATTTCTTTTAAAATTAAGACCACTAGATATGTCCTTAAAAATATGTTCTTCATTGATGACGATCGAGTTATCGTCACAATACTTTTTAATGTTATTAATTTGGTTTTTTAAATCTTCTTTTTGTTTGTATGTTGATACTCTAGCGTATATGACATCAATTCGATCATCCTTATATCCTAGAAATTTATATATTGATTTTTCATCATAATCATAATAATTATTACCTAACTTAGTAACTTTAATTTTTCCCGTCCTAACATATTTAGATAAAGTAATCCGAGAAACTTTTAATAATCCTAAAACTTCGCAACTTTTCATAATATTTACTTATATAAAATAAACATTATGTTTATATACAATAATATAGAATATTATGGTATATTACACTATTTGAGTCTGAAGATTTTGATTCAAATGGATCTTTTTCGGTTATAGTTGTAGAAAAAATAATATTTGATAATTTTAGAAATGCGTTGAGAGATATTGGAATTAGAAAAATTTTACCTAGTATCAAAACATTGAACAATGGTGTTGAATTATATGAAAAATTTCCACATAAAGAAGGAACATACAAAGACGGTGCGAAAAAGTTTGGTGTTGTGAGATTCAAAGTGTCGGTAAATAACACACCTAAAATTCATGTTATTCACATGAAAAATCCGACAGAACATTTAATGTTCGATTATATAAAGAATGGAACAAAAACTGTGATTGGAAAAATTCTCAACGAGACATTTGGAACTTATATTTCGGGTGATAAAATAAAATTTATATGTAAAAATGAAGAAATAATGACTTTAATCACGGATATAAAAAGACACGAAAATGTTGAAAATTATTTGAGAAAAGAAACTTTGAAAAATACACTACCACATACAAGAACTGTTAAGGAAGGCATTGATATTTATAAGAATATGGTTTCTTTTGAGGAAATTGATGAGTTATGCAGCAAACTTTATTTTGGGTTTTTAGGTATTCACATACTAGTCATTAATGATTAACGATAATAAATACCTTTGGTTTTAGAAGAATTAATTTGTGATTTTTGTCGTTGAGATATGTTTATTTGAACCAAGTACATCATGATCAAAAAATCCTATGTTTTTCAACTATTAAATTTTTGTTAATTTGCAATTCATTTATTTATTAATAAAAAAAATTGATATAATAATAACCTTATTATATTATATAAGTATTAAAATGGGATTATGTGCAAAAACGACAACTATAGAGAATGAAATTGATATAAAAATCAATAATGTAACTAATGACAGCCTTTCGTATCTGTTATGCAACTAATTTATGATATTTAAAAAATAATAAAAATTTATTATTTTTATTGAGTAAATTTGTCCTAGATAGGGTATTACTAGTAACATCAAAAGTTGATAATAGTTGATAACAATAATTATTAACTAATATTATTACATTATATTCCTAGTTAAGTTTTATATTTTCTTAATCCGTTCATTTTAGCAACATAAACATTCATTATTGACATCATATCTTTAATTAACTCCTCTTCTGGTTCAACATTTTTTTTTTTATGTAATATTGTTATTGTTCCATTTGAATATGTTTTTATAATATCTTCAATTAATTCAAAACCGAATCTTGTTAGCCTGTCTTTATACGCCACTGCTAAATTTTCTATTTTCCCTTCTATTCCTAATTTTATGATCCTTTTTATACCACATTTATTTAAATTTAGTCCTGAACCAATATCTTCAATTATTTTATATTCAGGAAAATTTTTTATCATTTCTTGTTTTTGTCTTTCTAGATCATCTTTTTGTCCATGTGATGAAACACGAACGTAGCATACATTTAGTTTTTCTTCGCTATCTGAAATATTATCATCGACTTCTATCTCTTTTTCATCTAATTCATATTTCGGTAATTCAGTATCATTTAAATATTTTTCAACATTATCTAAATATTTTTTAACATTATAAAGTCTTTTATTTCCAGGTGTTCTCATAGTTTCGATCGCACCTTTTTTATCCCATAAATATAATGTCCTTTGATGGACGTTTAACATTTCACTCGCTTTTTTACCACCTACAAAATCGTTCATTATAAATATTAATATTTATATTTATTTATATGCTAATTTTTAAAATATAAACAATATAAAGACATTTAATTATATATATTTATGAAACGGAAAAAGAAATCAAAAATTAATCCTAATTATATACATCATAATAAATCTTCAGTATCGTTACCTGACGATACATATGTTACAGTACCAACCGAAACATGGTTTGATATTAAAGAATCAGGAGTTATATCCCAAGGTTCATTTGACAAAGAAATTAAATATGAAACACTTACAGAAACTAAATATAGAAGCAATAAAATAAGATTATATCCATCCGTTAAACAAAGAAAAATATTAGACAGTTGGTTCAAAGGTTTTAGAATCATATATAATTATGCACTTAAAGAGATTAAGAAAACGTATTTAGAAAAAAAATATAAACCTTATTTTGAAAAAATAAGAATGTCTTTATATGATAAAAAATACAGTGTCCAAAAACATCATAACGGAATTAAAATTCACATTTTAGATAGAGCGATTAAATTAGCATGTTCCAATTATAAATCAGCCATTACGAATTTTAGAAATAAGAATATTCCTAAGTTTAGAATAAGATATTGGAAAATAAATCAAACAAAAAAAATTTTAAAAGTAGAAAAAGATGATATGATAAAAACTAAATTTTTATATTCCATTAATGCTTATTTAGATGGTGAGAAATACGATATTAAAAATAATGTTGAAGCAGAATGTATTTTAACATATGATACAACAACTGATGAATATTATTTATATGCACCTTCTAAGTTAAAGAAAATAGATGATGATCAAATAAACGATACTATTAGTTTAGACCCAGGTTTAAGAACATTTTTAACAGGGGTATCGAATACGAAAGGTGTTCAGATATGCAATAATTTAATGCCTAAACTTGAGTTATATTTGAATAAAATAGGTAAAACAAAAAATCCAAAATCACATAAAAGACATTATAAAAAAATAACTAATTATGTAGATGAGTTGCATTGGAAAAGCATAAACTATTTAGTTAAGAATTATAAAAACATACTTATTGGTAATATGAGTTCCAAAAGTACGAATAGAAATTCTACATCCAAATTAAGTCCAACTGTAAAAAAGATGCTTCAGTATTCAAGCATCTCTAAATTCAGACAACGTTTGAAATTTAAATGTTTCCAATATAATCGTAATTACATAGAAGTAAATGAAAGTTATACTTCTAAGACATGTTCCATGTGTGGTGTGATAAAAGAAAATCTGGGAAGCAACAAAACATTTGAATGTAAAAGTTGTAAAACAGTAATGGATCGTGACATAAACGGAAGTAGAAACATTTATTATAAAGGTTGTATTTAATTTATAATAAATATAGTCTCAGTGCTTAAGGGACTTTAAACAAAGTTGTATAATTAGTTTTCTATCATCATCTATCGCTACGTCCATATTGTAGGTTCATCAATATTCTTCGTTTAAGGCAGCGTTTTTTTTAGACAATAAAGCGTAACATCATCCTTTTCATCGCCTAAGACAGCAATTCCGACAAAGAAATACTAATATCAAGAATTATCAACTTTATACGTACGGTATTATTATTAAATCAACAAAATTTAACCATTTCTCAGTGGTTTTATTATTGTGTTATCTTGCACATTTTGTCTAGTTCTTTAATAATGAATAAAAATTCTTCGAATTTTTATTCATTTATTTTTGACTACGCCAAAAATGGTAGTGTTTTTTTGCATTTTTGACAAAGTCGAAAATGGCTTCGCATCAGGATATTATTCTACATATGTAAGCCATTCCTCGATAGTTTCGTTATCATATTCTCGTTCTTCCATTTCCAACCTAACTTTTTCAACTAACTCATCGCCTTCATATTTTTCTTTCAACATAATGATAATATTGCTAATCTGTTCATTAGAGCCAATTTGGATCGTTATATCACCATAAAATCCATTAAGAACATTAACTAGACGTGTCATGCGTCCAGTGAAACATTTACATATGGTATCTTTAATTTCTTCATTTAGGATCTTAAACATTTCTGTTGATTCTGGATGTTTGACGATTCGAGAGATAACATATCGAAATACTTCATCGAACTTGACTAAATAAACGCTATGTTCTGTATCATCATCACAGTAGTTAAGTAATTCACGTTTTGTTTGTTCTTCTAGTTCGTTACGTTCAAGAACATGCTTTTTGCATTCTTCAAGTGATAAAAAGTTTTCATCTTTCAATAAATTACCAAGCGAATTTCTAAATGATTTTTGAATGCTAGAGTTATGAACATTTTGTCCATCCGAATAGACTTTATTGTTACCACCAATAATTCCGTTATTGAGTCTTTCTAACCATCGTTGAACAAGTGGATGATAATATTCGATTGGATTATCAGAGTAAATAAACTCGCGGATATGTCTTATACATCTTAATCCTAATAATGATAATGGTAATTCTAATATTCGATTATTATTTAACAATATTTCTTGTAATGAATTAGGTAAATTTTCAATTTTTATTATTTGGTTATATGATAATATTAAAGTTTGTATATTTTCAGATAAATTTTCAATTTTCATTATTTGGTTATATGATAATGTTAAAGTTTGTATATTTTCAGATAAATTTTCAATTTTTGTTATTCGATTATTAGATAAATATAAATCTCGTAGATTTTCAGGTAAATTTTCAATTTTAATTATTTGATTGTCATGTAAATATAATAATTGTAGATTTTTAGGTAAATTTTCAATTTTTGTTATTCGATTATTGTATAAATGTAAAGCATGTAGATTTTTAGGTAAATTTTCAATTTTTGTTATTTGATTATTATATAAATGTAAAGATCGTATATTTTTAGGCAGGTTGGCTCGCAAATCCAGCCCGCCGCCAAAGGTATTCCGTAAATTTTCAATTTTTGTTATTTGATTATAGGATAAATCCAAATATTGTAGATTTCCAGGTAAATTTTCAATTTTTGTTATTTGATTATTAGACACATCCAATTTTCGTAATGCCCTAGGTAAATTTTCTATTTTTGTTATTTGATTATTATCTAGCCATAATTTTTGTAATGAATCACGTAAATTTTCAATTTTTGTTATTTGATTTTTGTTTAAATATAAAGTTTGTAAATTTTTAGGTAAATTTTCAATTTTTATTATTTGATTATCATACAAATGTAACTCTTGTAGATTTTCAGGTAAATTTTCAATTTTTGTTATTTTATTTTGTTGTAACCATAGAATTTGTAGATTTTTAGGTAAATTTTCAATTTTTGTTATTTGATTATATTGTAATCGTAGTTCAGTTACATCATTGGAAATGATGGGTATTTTTGTTAATTTTTTATTTGATAAATCTAGTAAAACCATTTTACATAATAATATATGTTTAACGAATATTGTATCAATTTTTATTTTTTGATGGTGCAAGGGGACGACTGAAAATTCGAAGAATTTTCAATCCCTTTAGAACCCCTTTATTTTTTTCGACTTTGTCGAAAAAAAAGTCCATTTTTGACAAAGTCAAAAATGGCTTCGCAACAGGATATATTTATTATTCTACATATGTAAGCCATTCCTCGATAGTAACCTTATCATAATCTCTTTCTTCCATTTCCAACCTAACTTGTTTAACCAACTCATCACCTTCATATTTCTTTTGCAATACCAGTATGATGTTGCTAATCTGTTCATTCGATCCGATTTGGATCGTAATGTCATCATAGAATCCATTAAGAACATTAACTAGACGTGTCATGCGTCCTGTAAAGCATTTACATATGGTATCTTTAATTTCTTCATTTAAGATTTTGAATATTTCAGTTGATTCGGAATGTTTGATGATCCGAGAGATAACATATTGAAATACTTCATCAAATTTGACTAAATAAACTGAATGTTCTGTTTCATCATCACAATAGTTAAGTAATTCACGTTTGACTTGTTCTTCAAGTTCATTACATTCGAGAACATGTTTTCTACATTCTTCAAGTGATAAAGTGTTTTTGTCTTTTAGTAGATTACCAAGAGAATTTCTAAATGATTTTTGAATGCTAGAGTTATGAATATTTTGTCCATCGGAATAGACTTTGTTATTACTACCAATAACTCTCCTATTATACCTATCTAACCATCGTTGAACAAGCGGATGAATAAACTCGATCGGATTATTAAAGTAATTAAACGTGCAGATACGTCTTAATTCTAATAATGATAGTGGTAATTCGGTTATTTGATTATTAGATAAATCTAAATGTTGTAAATTTCTAGGTAAATTTTCAATTTTTGCTATTTGATTATCGTATAAATATAATTCTTGTAATGAATCAGGTAAATTTTCAATTTTTGTTATTTCATTATTGTGTAAATGTAATTCTCGTAATGAATTAGGTAAATTTTCAATTTTTATAATTTGATTATTATCTAACCATAATTCTTGTATAGAACTTGTCAAGTTTTCAATTTTTGTTATTTGATTATAATCTAACCATAATAGTTGTAAATTTTCAGGTAAATTTTCAATTTTTGTTATTTGGTTGTGAGACAAAATTAATTCAGTTACATCATTAGGGATAATAGGTATTTTTGTTAAATTTTGATTTGATAAATTAAGTAAAACCATTTTATATAATAATATATGTTTAACAAATATTATATCAATTTTTATTTTTTGATAGTGTAACAAGGGGTTTGAAATTCTCCGAATTTCAGTCGCCTTTAGAACCCCTTTATTTTTTCATCTTTGTCGAAAAAAAGGTTCATTTTCGACTTTGTCAAAAATGGATTCGAAACGAATTATTCTTCCACAAATGTAAGCCATTCTTCAATAGTCTTGTTATCATATTCTCTTTCTTCCATTTCCAGTCTAACTTGTTTAACCAACTCAGTATCTTCGTATTTCTTTTGCAACACTAGTATGATGTTGCTAATCTGTTCGTTAGATCCGATTTGAATTGATATATCATCATAGAAACCATTAAGAACATTAACTAATCGTGTCATTCGTCCTGTAAAACATTTACATATGGTATCTTTAATTTCTTCGTTTAGTATTTTAAACATTTCGTTGGTATCCAAGTGTTTAACGATCCGAGAGATAACATATTGAAATACTTCATCAAATTTGACTAAATAAACTGAATGTTCTGTTGCATCATCACAGTAGTTAAGTAATTCACGTTTAACTTGTTCCTCTAGTTCGTCACGTTCAATAACATATTTTTTGCACTCATCTAAAGTCATTTTATTTTTATCTTTTAGTAAGTTACCAAGAGAATTTCTAAATGATTTTTGAATGGTAGAGTTATGAATATTTTGTCCATCTGAATAGACTTTGTTGTTGTTGGTTATTCTTCTGTTACGCCTTTCTAACCATCGTTGAACAAGTGGATGGATGTTTTCAATTGGATTATCATGATGATCGAATATGTTGAGTAGTCTTAATTCCAACAATGATAATGGTAATTCTAATATTTGATTATTTTCTAAATATAAAGTTTGTAAATTTTCAGGTAAATTTTCAATTTTTGTTATTTGATTACCATCCAACCATAATATTCGTAATGAATCAGGTAAATTTTCAATTTTTGTTATTTGATTATTATTTAAATCTAATTCTTGTAACAGATTTGGTAAGTTTTCTATTTTTGTTATTTTATTATTTTCTAAATATAAATTTCGTAATGAATCAGGTAAAATTTCAATTTTTGTTATTTGATTATTGTATAAATATAAAGTTTGTAGATTTTCAGGTAAATTTTTAATTGTTGTTATTTGATTGTAGTGTAAATATAATATTTGTAGATTTTCGGGTAAATTTTCAATTTTTGTTATTAGATTATAGTCTAAATATAAAATTAGTCGATTTTCAGGTAAATTTTCAATTTTTGTTATTTGATTATTAGATAAATATAAAGTATATAAATTTTCAGGTAAATTTTCAATTTTTGTTATTTGATTACCTGATAAATATAATTTTTGCAATGAATCAGGTAAATTTTCAATTTTTGTTATTTCATTATTGTATAAATATAAAGTATATAAATTTTCAGGTAAATTTTCAATTTTTGTTATTTGATTACCTGATAAATATAATTTTTGCAATGAATCAGGTAAATTTTCAATTTTTGTTATTTCATTATTGTATAAATGTAACGTTTGTAGATTTTTAGGTAAATTTTCAATTTTTGTTATTTCATTATTGTATAAATGTAACGTTTGTAGATTTTTAGGTAAATTTTCAATTTTTGTTATTTCATTATTGTATAAATGTAACGTTTGTAGATTTTTAGGTAAATTTTCAATTTTTGTTATTTGGTTATATGACAAAATTAATTCAGTCACATCATTGGGGATGATGGGTATTTTTGTTAAATTTTTATTTGATAAATCTAGTAAAACCATTTTATATAATAATATTTGCTTAACAAATATTATATCAATTTTTATTTTTTGATGGTGCAACTAATTAACGATATTGGATAAGCATTAATTTACCAATATTTTAATTTAGTCAATTCACATATATTTCATTATATTCATGGTTATTAAGATAATTTATTGTGTATTTATGGTATAAATTGCTTTGAAATAGCGTTGTTGTCTTGCTTTAATCGTTATGCGGTGCTTGGTTAAGCACCGCGGCGATTTTTTTAGACTTTGTGAGACATATTTATAAAAAACTTAACCATGTTCCAATTGTTTCTTCGTCATAACTTCGTTCTTCCATTTCCAGTCTAACTTGTTTAACCAATTCATCACCTTCATATTTCTTTTGCAATACCAGTATGATGTTGCTAATCTGTTCATTCGATCCGATTTGAATCGTTATGTCATCATAAAATCCATTAAGAACATTAACTAACCTAGTCATTCTTCCAGTGAAACACTTACAAATGGTATCTTTAATTTCTTCATTTAGAATTTTAAACATCTCGTTTGAATCAGAATGTTTGACGATTCTAGAGATAACATATTGAAAAACTTCATCAAACTTAACTAAATAAACTGAGTGTTCAGTATTATCATCGCAATAGTTAAGTAATTCACGTTTAACTTGTTCTCCTAGTTCGTTACATTCAAGAACATGTTTTTTACACTCATCTAAAGTCATTTTATTTTTATCTTTTAGTAAGTTACCAAGAGAATTTCTAAATGATTTTTGAATGGTAGAGTTATGAATATTTTGTCCATCTGAATAGACTTTGTTGTTGCCACCGATCGTACCACGATTAAGTCTTTCTAACCATCGTTGAACAAGTGGATGGATGTTTTCAATTGGATTATCATGATGATAAAAATATCGGATATACCTTAATTCTAATAATGATAATGGTAGTTCTGTTATTTTGTTATCCACCAAAGATAATTGTTGTAATGAATCAGGTAAATTTTCAATTTTTGATATTTGATTATGATACAAATATAATTCTTGTAATGAATCTGGTAAATTTTCAATTTTTGTTATTTGATTATTACCTAACCATAATTTTTGTAGT
>Ga0233428_1001007_pt1 | contig 32875 bp, 27 predicted proteins | sample SI_118_April2016_4_FD_179890 | JGI IMG/M metagenome (GOLD analysis project Ga0233428, IMG submission 179890) | Seawater microbial communities from Saanich Inlet, British Columbia, Canada - SI_118_April2016_120_MG | ecosystem: Environmental > Aquatic > Marine > Inlet | place: Canada: British... | reverse complement strand
TAATGGAACAGGCGCATCGATTTCCTACGATAGAGGTCAGAAGTTGCTATCTGTGTGCGTCATAACAGATCAGCGAGAACGTGAATCGTTCAGATTGAAATTGCAGAGAGGCCTGCTTCAGGTCCATGCCTCAGCGGCCCTCTGATAGCAAACTCGAAGTGCCTGTTCATTGGCAACGGATATTTTGGCGGAATTATGCAGCCTCAACATATTCTTGGTTCTGGCGATGACAAAAACAACATTGCCAATGATCGACCACACCCATACCTTGACCCCATCATGACGACAAACTCTCAGAATCGCCGAAACCAGAACGCCTGCGACGACAATACAGTCGCGGCGGGATTCGACGTGTTCTGACGGTCAGCTAAACAACACCGACGAAACACCACTTCCCGCCGCGACATGCTTCGCGAGCGGGTTTTTTTGTGCCTCAAATCGAAACTGATCTGATGCGTACCACCTATTTCACATCTCTGATTCACGACGACAATAATCCGAATACACACGTCACCCGGACTCGATTCCGCGTGCCCTGATCGGTTATTGCCACCTACCGAACATCGCCCGCCGTCGAGTCATCGACGGCGGGCTTTTTCGTTCTCACAAGAAGGAGTCAAACCCGATGCACCCTCACCGAACTCACACATGCGGCCAACTGGGACAGATCGATGTCGGCAGCCAGGTCCGCCTCAGCGGCTGGGTCCACCGCAGTCGTAACCATGGTGGTGTCTTGTTCGTAGACCTGCGCGACGAGCACGGCCTGACGCAGATCGTGTTTCAGCCAGGCAGTCCCACACATGAACCAGCGACGAGCATTTCGGCAGAATCAGTCATCACCGTCACAGGTCCTGTCGTCGCCCGAAGCGATGGCAACATCAATACTGCCCTGGCGACTGGACAGATTGAAGTGCTTGCTGAAGAACTCGACATCGCTAGCGTAGCAGAGGCCCTGCCCTTCCCCGTGGCTGAGGAAACGCAGGTTTCGGAGAGTCTGCGCCTGCGTCACCGATTCCTCGATCTGCGCCGCCAGAGCTTGCACCAGCGGATCCAATTGCGCTCCGACGTCGTAGCCAGTGTCCGGCGACGCCTGGGCGATCTTGGCTTCACAGAAATCCAGACGCCTATTCTGACGAACAGCTCCCCCGAAGGAGCACGCGACTTCCTCGTGCCCAGTCGACTGCACAAAGGCCAGTTCTATGCCCTGCCACAATCACCACAGCAATTCAAGCAACTGCTGATGGTTGCGGGCTTCGATCGCTATTTCCAGATCGCTTCCTGCTTTAGAGACGAGGATGCGCGTGCAGACCGATCCCCTGGGGAACACACCCAACTCGACATGGAGATGGCCTTTGTCGAGCAGGATGACGTCTTCGTCGTTCTCGAGCAGCTCCTGTACGGATTGTTCACAGAGTTCACCGACTGGGAAGTGTCGAGTCCGCCATTCCCACGCATTCCCTATGCCGACTCACTGATGAGATTCGGCACAGACAAACCCGACCTGCGCTTCGGTCTCGAGATGCAGGATCTCAGCAGCCTCTTTGGGGACGCTGATTTTCGCGTATTTCGGCAGATCGTGGAGACGGGTGGTGTTGTGCGTGCCCTTGTCATCGAGCAAGGCGCCGCACAGTCACGGCGTTTCTTTACGGAACTGGAGTCGTGGGCTACTGAAGCAGGTGGGGCAGGTCTTGCCTGGTTGACGACGACAGCCGATGGCTTCGGCGGCCCCATTGCACGCGCCCTCGGTCAGGAGCTGGCGACGAGAATCGTCGCTGCGACAGATGCGGGGGAGGGATCGGCCATTCTGTTGTTTGCTGGCCCGGAAGCGGCAACAGCCAGTCTGGGCGGCGAACTACGTCTGCATCTGGCCGATCTGTTGTCAATGCGGCAAGAGGGTGTATTCCGCTTTTGTTGGATCGTCGACTTTCCCATGTATGCAGCCGATGAAGAGACGGGAGGCATCGACTTCTGTCACAATCCCTTCTCCATGCCACAGGGAGGCCTGCAGGCATTGGTTGAGCAATCCCCCTTGGATATCCTGGCCAATCAGTATGACATCGTCGTGAATGGCACGGAACTTTCGAGTGGGGCGATCCGCAACCATCGCTCTGACATCATGCTCAAAGCATTCGAGATTGCCGGCTATTCAGCAGAGCGGGTTGAAGCTGGGTTCGGTGGCCTCATGCGAGCCTTCGCCCTGGGCGCCCCTCCTCACGGCGGCATCGCACCGGGAATCGATCGACTGGTGATGCTCCTGGCCAAGGAGCCAAACATCCGCGAGGTGATCCCCTTCCCTATGACGCAGAATGCCCAGGATTTATTGATGGGCGCACCGGGGAGCATTGCACTTGAGCAGATGCGTGAACTGGGGATGCGACCTGCGGACCGAAAGCCGATGTCGCACGCGTGATAGCCCTTATCGCCCTGGTTGGATAGTTGCCCGCAGCGTCCCGTCGTGAGTGGAGCGACGGGACGCGACGGCCAGAGCCACCAGTAACTCTATGCGTACCGCGCATAGATAGAACTTTTTGTCCGTATCAATACGGATTTCGAAACCAGATAGATCCTGGTACGTTGGGGACATGAAGATCTTGCTCGTTGATGACAATGCCGATGTGCGCATGACCCTCGCTGCCATGCTCTCCCGGCTGGGTTATGAAGTCACATCAGTAGAGTCCGCTGAAGCTGCCTTTGAGCGACTCGCTGCGAACCCAATAGATCTGATTCTCTCGGACTACAATCTTCCCGACGTGGACGGCGTCGAATTGCTGCGCCGGGCAAATGGCATGGTCCCTGGCTTGGTGTCCATCATCGCCTCGGGCATTGCCCCACCTGGACACTGGGATCACATCGATGATTGGTTGATCAAGCCACTTCCCTTTGGCGAACTGAAACACCGGCTGGAGGCCGCTGTCGCGAAAAGAGAAGACCAACGAACGGCTGATGGTTTCGGCTGACGGTTCGGCTGATATGTCCTGCTGACAGATCCCACTGAGGCTCGTTCACTCGCCCTGTCGGCAGAAGCCCAGCCAGTTGGGCAGATTGCGTACACCGCTTTTCAGCAGATCCACGTGATGAATCCGGATGGCTCGGGACAGCAAGCTCTGACGCAAGGACAGGCGCCAGCGTGGTCCCATGATGGCGAGAAGATCTATTTCGAATGGCACCGGGATGGGGAGAGTTTCATCTATTCCATCGACGCCATTCCCGGTGCTGTGCCCCAATCTTCCTTGCCGGTCTTGATGGCAGTGACATTCGCCTCATCGGCGGTGAGATCGGCACGCATGGTGCTCCGGCATGGTCTGCCGATGGCCAGCGACTCGCGTTCTACAGCCGACGCCAGGATGGCGAAGGGATCTACGTAGCGGATGCCCAGGGCCAGAATCAGACGCTGATCTCTGTGGAGTGGGTGATCGACTGGTCTCCCTCCTGGTCACCCGACGGCGAATGGGTCACTTTCGTCTCCAGTCAAAGCCGTGTGAATTACGACATCTTCATCATGAGAGCTGATGGCTCCGACGTGAGGAATCTGACCAGCAGTGGCGACAGCAATGAAGATGATGCCACCTGGTCCCCTGTCTCCCTGCCAGCCCTGCCGACGGCCGTCGAGGACATGAGTTGGGGGCAGGTGAAAGCCGGGAACTGACTCACGGGGGGCAGTTCAGAGCATGACAATCAGCCCAAGGTCCGTCCTGTAGCTGCGGGGTGAAATCTCTCTTGCGACTATTTGGTGCAGGGTTGTTTGTGTAGCACAGTCATTGTGCTCACCACGACCCTATCCGAGACGCCAATTTTGCCTGCATCGCCCCCTATCCTTGCCCAGCTCATGGCGGTCATCGAAGACCGCCGCGACCACCCTCCCGAGAAATCCTACACAACCACGCTGTTAGCCGGTGGTGTAGACGTGATCGGCCACAAAATCGCCGAAGAAGCGGCAGAAGTCGTCGAAGCTGCCGCAGAGGCTGGTGACACGGGGCGGGATCATCTCATCCACGAAGCGGGTGACCTGGTCTATCACCTGCTGGTCCTTCTGGCGCTACGCAGTATCCCATTGGCAGACGTCGAAACCGAGTTGGCACGTCGATTCGATGTGTCAGGTCTCGATGAGAAGGCGGCTCGGTCATGAGCAATTTCCGCATCGGCATTCCAAGCAAGGGCCGCCTCTGCGAGCAGGCGACAGAATTACTCGTCGCCGCAGGACTCAGTTTTCGACGCCAGGATCGTAGCCTCTTTGCCCAGGTTGAAGAGTTGCCCGTCGATGTCGCTTTCCTGCGGACATCTGACATTCCGGTCCTGTGTGCCGAGGGTGCCATCGATCTGGGTATCTCCGGCAGTGACGTCATCCTCGAATCAGGTGCCCACGTGCAAACCCGGTTGGCTCTGGGGATCGGCAAGTGTCGTCTCGCCGTTCTTGTGGGCGAGGAGGACGATATCCAAAAACCGGAAGATCTGGACGGTAGGCGCATCGCCACCAAGTTCCTGCGGGTCACCAGCCAATACCTGGCCAGTCACGACGCGCAGGCACACCTGGTGAAATTCAATGGATCCATCGAAATTATGACATCTCTCGGTGTGGCCGATGCAATGGTCGATATCGTCGAGACGGGCAGCACCCTGGCGGCCAATCGCCTTCGTATCCTCGACGAAATCGGTCACTTTGAGAGTGTTCTGCTGCAAACCGAGCAGAATACGGACAAAGACATGGTCGATTTGCTCGTGCGGCGCCTGGAAGGGGTGGTCATCGCCCGCAGTTATTCACTACTAGAATACAATATCCCTCGAGAGAAACTCGCTGAAGCAGAGAAAATCACCCCCGGTTTCAACTCTCCAACCGTCAATGCCCTGGAAGCACCCCAATGGTGTGCCGTACGGGCCATGGTACGTCGAAAACAGGCGATCGAGGCCATGGAAAAGCTTGAAACGCTAGGCGCATCCGCTATTCTCGAGACCCGGATCGCAAATTGCCGACTTTGAGGAAAATCAGGAAATTATCAAAATATCCATTATTGCCCTTCTCAAACCGCTAGACAGAAGCCTATCTTCTAGTTATCAGCGCGTTGCCACACCGGCTAGCGCGTACCATGCTGTTGGCAGCGATCTCCTGTTGGCCTTTTTGGTCAGGTACGAGAACACGACCAACGAGCAAACACTATTTAGGAGATCCAACAAATGGCAGAGCGCAAGACTGGCACTGTTAAGTGGTTCAACGACGCAAAAGGCTTCGGCTTCATTCAGTCCGACTCCGGCGACGTTTTCGTTCATCATTCCGCCATCCGTGGTGAGGGCTTCAAGTCCCTCGCCGAGGGTCAGCAGGTTGAGTTCGATCTCGTCCAAGGCGAGAAGGGTCCTGCAGCCGAGAATGTGCAGCCTTCCTAAGGCAGCATAGACCTTCCGGTCGCTAGAACTTTTAAGGCCCCGTCATCTCACGATGGCGGGGCCTTTTTTTATAGGACCTGTGTTGTGGCGACGCGGTCGCTGCGGTCAGTCGACGGCGCCCTTCACTTGCGCCCAAGAGCCTTCTTCGATCGCCGTCAGGAACAGCCCCGTGGAAACATCGATTCCGTTCAGTGACACAAAACGGCGCTCCGTTGTGCCATCAGGCAGCACGAGACGCGTTTCGAGGATAGGCGTATCCTCGATCCGAACCTCCGCGTGATTCAGAGTTCCCTGAACGACGACTTCGAAGGACGCAACCAGACCATCACCTTTCAGGACGCGCGAGTCACCAAGTCCGGCCAACGCCGCGTAGCGGAAGTGCGTCCGATCCTCTGCCACAACCTCTGGCACATCGCTGATGCCGTTGTAGGCGGTCACGACATTGTCGAATAGGGAGCCCTTGCTGAAAGGTTGTATGCCAGCGTACTCGGGACTGTGATCGATTACCTCAAAGGCACTCGTCGGCAGACTCAAGTGCAGATCGATCCCGGAGACACCGAGACAGTCAAGTCTTGCAACGACATCGATTTGCACCGTATCGCCAATACCAGCTGTGACGGGACCAGAAGAATGTTGATGAGCTCTGAGCTCGAGGCTTTGCGCCATGACGGGCGTAAGGGCGGACAGACTCGCGGCGAGGGACAACAGGACGAACCGCTGCATCTCATAACCTCCTTGTTACGAGTAAGGGTGCGGTAAGGCGCGGGCCGTCAGCCGGCGCCAGAAACCAACGCTGCATGATGAGACGGTGGGATCACGTGTCGGTTCCCCTTTCTGATCAAGGAGTTTCGTACGAGCGCTCTGGGCCCTGCTCGTCGTATCGTTGTGCAGTCTGATTGTGCAGCCTCTGATCGATGCAAGCCGGAACCACCCGGGTCCTGCTGACGTCTCAGTTGGTCTGCGTCCCAATGCATGGCACCTACATAAGTGAGTGGAAATGACCAATCAGAAGCGCGCATTGATTACGGGGATCACAGGTCAGGACGGTTCCTATCTGGCCGACTTGCTCCTTTCCAAGGGCTACGAAGTCATCGGCATCAGCCGCAGAACAACCCACTATCATCACGAGAATCTCGATCATCTGGCGGGCAGGATTTCGGTCGAATACGCCGATCTGTTGGATGGAGCCAGCATTGATCGTGTCGTCGCCAAGTGGCAACCGGATGAGATCTACCATCTGGCGGCGCAGTCGGTGCCCGCCGACAGCTGGAAGCAACCTATCGTCACCGCCGAGATCACCGCCGTGGGCACGTTGCGAGTTCTGGAAGCCGTAAAAAACCATTGCCCCACGGCGCGATTCTATCAAGCGACGAGTCGTGAGATCTTCGGTGGCGTCGAGACAGAGGTCGTGGATGAATCAACCCCCTATGGAGCGAACAATCCGTACGGTGTCGCCAAGCTCTACGCCCACCTCATGACGGAGACCTACAAGGACTCCTTCGACCTCTTCGCCTGCGGCGGGATCCTCTTCAACCACGAGAGTCCGCGTCGGTCACTGCACTTTGTCACACGCAAGGTCACCATGGCCGTCGCGTGTATTGTGTCGAAAACTACCATCCCGCCACTGGATGAGTCCGGAGCTCCCCTGGTGCAGGATGGCAAACTACGTATGGGCAATCTTGATGCCGTTCGTGACTGGGGATATGCACCCGACTACGTCGACGCCATGTGGGCCATGTTGCAGCAGGATGAACCCGATTCCTACGTCATCGCCACCAACACGTCCTATACGATTCGTGATCTGTGTGCTGTGGCCTTTTCGCGCGCCGGCCTCAACTGGGAAGACCATGTCGTCACCGACGAGGCCTTCATGCGTCCAACAGAGATTGCCGCATCCAAGGGCGACTACGCCAAGGCCAAGGCCACTCTGGGTTGGGAGCCAAAAAAACTATTCGCAGAGATCATTGAAGAAATGGTCGACGCCGACGTTGCTCGCCTGACTGAGTAGATCGCTGCAACTCACCGAGTGGCGATGATGACCCGATTCATGGGCGTGATCACCTCAGGGATGGATTTCCACTTGACCGTGTAGCCCGCTTGATGGAGGCGCATGGTGCGCTCCGTATCACTGGCGATTTCCAGTCCGAGTTCGCGCTGCAAAACGGTTGGCGCCTTGCTGGTCCGCTTCGTGTAGCAGCAGGGCGTCACTGCGATGGCGCAGCCCTTGTCGATGGCAAGGTCAATGGATTGATCTGTCAGACGACCGCAGGCATGTGTCGCCAGCACACTGGTAAACGAGATCTGCTCACCCACATAGTCCAGTTTCGTCGCATGGTGATGCACCTTGTCGGTAACCCACGGTGCCACAGTGGCCATTGCCACAAGCGCGCTCACACTGCTGGCCGGAATCTTTCGATCACAGAGATGTACCGCCTCGACACTGCGCTCAAATGCGGCCATCAGCATGCCCACCAGCCCGTGGCCACAGCATAAATCCACGAGCAATCTTGAGCGGATGTCACGACGCACGACTTCGAATACCTCGAAGCTCTCCACGACCTCCTTGATAGGAATACACCTGGATCGTGCCAGAGAGCGCACGATCGCCGCGTGTAAGCCGTCTCCGGGAAAGTGACGATCCGCGACGGCCAGATTCAAACCATACGTCGACGCGATGATCTCGCTGGGCAGACCCTGATTAAATTGCTTGAAAGCTCTGAAGCTGGTCATCGTAATCCAGGTGAGAAGGAGCAAACAATCTGCGCCGCCGAATATACTCACGCGCCTGGAAACTGGAACTCGTACAACTCCTCGGCGTCTGTCGAGACAGGAAACATTTTGCTTGCCTCTACGAAGACCTTCGTATATGTCTTCTACGAAGAGCTTCGTAGAAAGGAATCAGAGAATGGCAAAGAACATCCCAAGAATCCCGACAGGCGCCGAACTGGTGATCCTGCAATCACTGTGGCGGTCTGGCTCAGGCACGGTTCGACAGATCGTTGAACAGATGACAGACACTGGGTACACGACGGTGCTCAAGACACTGCAGATCATGCACAAGAAAGGTTTGGTCAGTAGAGATGAGTCAGGACATGCCCATATCTACCTGCCTGCATTCAGTCAGGATGCCCTTGAACGCGAAATGGCCCTCGACCTGACGAACCGCGCGTTCGATGGATCCGCATCACGGCTGGCTCTACAGGCGCTGTCAGCCAAGGGTGCAACAGCTGAGGAACTCGAACAGATGAAAGCGTTGCTGACCCGGATTGAGGACGAAGACGTATGACCGCTGAAACAACACGACTCGCACAGACACTGCTGCATTTCCTCTGGCAAGGCGCAGCGATCTATGCCGTAACCGTCGCATTTCGATCTCTGTTGTCGTCACGTCCCAGCGGACGCTATGCAGCCGACCTGGGTGGCCTCTTCGCCATGTTGATCGTCCCGATCTGGACCTTTGCCCGCTCCGAGCCCAGCGCCATCGGTGACAGTCAAACACTTGGCGGTTCATCTGTCACTCAGGCGGGTAGTGAGTCTCTGCTCGGGGACGTTCTGAGTGCACCTGCGGTGACGGTCGTCAGCCAGTGGGACTGGCAGTTGCTCATTGTCTGCGCCTGGGCTCTGGGAGCGATACTGGTTGCCGCCCACATCCTGACGGGCTGGTTGCAACTCCGTCGCCTGCGCGCTGTTGCGGCGCCGGCTCCTGCAAACTGGGTCGCCTGGCTTTCTTCACGCAGTCAGCAGTTACGAGTCACCTGTCCGCAACTACTCGTGTCCACGTGGGCCAGCACGCCCATGGTTCTAGGTTGGCTGCGGCCTGTCATCGTGCTGCCTGCCACGGTCCTGACGGGGCTGACGCAAGAACAGATCGAGGCACTGCTGACGCACGAACTTGTGCATCTGCGTCGACTCGACCACCTGGTGAATCTCCTCCAGGTATTGCTGGAGACACTGCTGTTCTATCACCCCGCCGTCTGGCGCTTGTCCAGGGATCTGCGACACGATCGCGAACTGTGTTGCGACGCGCGCAGCATCCATCTCATGGGCCGCCCCACCTACACACGTGCTCTGCTCGCAGCAGAACAACTCAGGAGTGCTGTCGTGCCACCCCTGGCATTGGCTGCCACAGATGGCTCCCTGCTACAACGAATTCGCTATATCGCCATGAATCCAGTGGAAGGAAAATCCATGTCCCGCTACACACGCTTCAGTCTGACTGTCGCCATTGCAGCAGTAACTTTCGTAACCTCCCTCGGCTGTATTGGAGCGGCACGCAATCTCGCCGCACAGGAGCCTGATGTCCTCCCCGTGCATGGCGAGGCGCAGAAGGTAGAGATTCCTGCGCGGATCTTTGCCGAGGTGTCAGACAATGGCAGCGTTAAACTCACTCTCATGGGCACGGGTACCTCAGCGGAGGAAATGACGAAGGCCCTCTCTTCGCTGAGTTCTCAGTTTGGTCTGGATGGAGTGCATGTCATTGGCCAGTCTGACTCGGCGACCGTCAATGCGCTGCGCCAGCAACTGGAAGCAGCCGGTCTGTCGTCGACGGTGCGTATGAAAGGCCCAGCACCAGAGACGCGGACACTTCCAGCGACCTTGCCTGTAACCCTTGCCGTGGCAGACTCCGTCACGGCAACCGTCTTCGATCAGAAAGGTGCGCGCGTGGCCATGCTCTTTGATGACATCATGCCTGAAGGCGGCCACAGTATCGTCTGGACGAAGGAGAAATTTCACCCTGAGGCCGGCGTGTATTTCGTACGTATCCAGGCGACCAACCAGAATACGATGTACAAAGTCCTCGTCCTGGACTGACCGAGGGCAGGGGCATTCCTTGCTTCTGTACGAGTCCTGTTGCCATCGTTGAGCTATGACAGAGATCTTCACACTCGGCACATTCGTCGTCGTTCATCTGGTGGCCCTTGCGAGTCCCGGGCCGAATCTGCTCATCGTCAGCCAGACGGCAGTCTCGCGCTCGCGGCGTGCAGGCATGTGGGTGACGGCTGGCATCTCAACGGGGGCTGCCACCTTTTCGACATTGGCCCTGTTGAGTCTCGACTTTCTCTTTGGGCAGATTCCCTGGGCCTATGGGGCCCTCAAGTTGGCAGGTGGTGGGTATCTGTTCTACTTAGGGTTTCGGCTGTGGCGATCAGCGGACACAACGATTGTGCCGTCACAGCCGGACAATTCCACCCACTCCAACTGGCGCGCTTACCGCCTCGGCCTCTTCACGGCCCTGACCAATCCGAAGGCAGCGCTGTTTTTCGGTAGCGTCATGACGGCACTCTTTCCACCCGCTTCACCCACATGGGTCAAGATCGCCGTGATTGGACTCGTCATCATGGATTCCTTCGGTTTCCACGCCGCCATCGCCTGTCTGTTTTCCCTACCGGGCGTCCAAGAGAGATATCAGCAAATGCGACGCTGGACGGATCGATTGGCCGGTGGGGCATTGATGATCCTCGGCATCCGTCTGGTGCGGTAGAGTGAACTGGCGACCTGGATCAGCCTGGTCAGATCGGTCGCGAGCCTCGCGCCGGATCGGGCGATCACGACTGGACCAGGCTCTCAAGCAGCGGCGCCCACGGCATGCTGCACGGCAATGTGAGGATCTCCCAAGCCGCGCTGTCGCTGTGCTTCGCTGAGTGTCCCCCAACGACGCAGCAGACAGATCGCTGCTTTGCGTTCCTTCCAGTCCTCTGAGTCGAGCATCTGTATCGCAGTGGGTGCAGCTTGCTCACCAAGACGATGCATCTGCCAGAAGGCTTCTCTGGCCAACAGTCGATTGTGGCAACCCTTGCTCGACAGATGTTGGCGTAACTCGGGCAACATCTGCGCCCCGCGCTGCTTGCACAGAATCTTCAATGCCGCCTTGCGCAGAATGGGGCCACCGATCTCATAGATACCAGCCGCCAGATCGCCCGCTGCCTCGGGATATCCGCGGGCGAGATTCCACATATTCACACGCATCGGTTCCGTGCGATGTTCGCGGGTGTGCCGCACATCCCATGGCACGAATCCCTCTTTGCCACTGGCAGACCCAAGCAGTTCTGCCTCGAGCACGTCGATTCCCGCTTGATGACCTGCTCGCGCCAAGGTTGAAGCTACGACAGCTCTCGTTGCAGGAGTGCCCGACGCTAAAATCGTGTCTAGTTCATCACGTCCGTCGGCGCCGTGCTCAAGTAGAGTCAGAACGGCTTGTTTCTTGGCTTGATTCGGCCCTTCTGCAATCGTGTGCACGCACCCTTTGACCGGTACCAGCACCGAGTGTGTCGTGGCACGATGTGGCTTGGACATGTCGAAGGCTGCGTCGTACATCGCCTCATCACCGGTCTGCAACTGTTGTAGAATGAGTGCCGCAGCATCGTCAGGTCGTATGTCACACAGCGTATGCATGGCGCGGCGTCGCACCCACGTAGGATGCCGTGCTGCGAGCAGACTCTGCACCGCATCATAGCTTGCGGCATCACTGGCACCAGACAGGGCATGCAGGGACATCGTTGCCCGGTGGTAGAGTGCCTCCTTTTCTTCGACTGGCAGATCACCTGCCTGGCCGCACTCGCGCACCGTCGCCACAAGTCGTTCGCGACACCCCGGGATCTGCAGCACCCGCGACATCATCTCGCGATTCATCCAGCCCGTATCCAGGCGATGCGGTGCCCAAACTGGACGAGAATGGAGCAAGCGCAGGACGGGCTCCAGGGCGCGGGCGTCAGCCAACTCGCACAGGGCCAGCATGGACACATGGCGCACCCACTTGCGCTCATCCTTGAGGGCTCCGCACAACTCTTCAACAGCAGCTGCCCCCAACGCTGTCAGCTCCTGCACCGTATCGTCGTCGCGCGCACCACTGGCGGCACGATCCAAGAGGCCCTGTATCTGCTCGGCGAAGTCCGCCGGTAGTTGATGATCCATGAAATGCTTCTCCACAATCATGAGTTCTTTCTGCAGACGTTGACGACCTCGCTGCAGCCGTCCTTTGACAACCGTGACGGACAGATCGAGATACATCGCAACATCGGCATAGGACAGTCCATCGAGGTAATACAGACACAACACGTCCCGATAGCCGCGCTTGACTCGTTCCAGCGATCGCTGCACGATCTGACGTTGCTGCGCTCTTTCGATCTCGTCGTGGGGCGTGTCAAAATCGGCAAGCGGTGCCGCCAACCCCCACGCGGATGACATCTTTCGGCTACGGATTCTCTCGCGTACCACTCCCCGTGCAAGGTGTCGGACAATTCCCCGGAGCCAGTGACCAAAGCGGTCGGGATCCTTGAGTCGATCCAGATCGCGATAGGCGATGAGGAATGCGTCCTGGGCGACATCCTGAGCCAGTTCAAAGTCAGCGAGAATCGAAATCGCCATCCCATAGGCGTATTTCTCGTGTCGCCTTACCAGCTGTGTAAAACTTACCTGGTCACCCGCTTGTGCAGTTTCGACCAGATCTGCATCTGTTGTCTGTTTCATCAATGCCAGATCGTGAGTGCGGTGGCCCGGAGTAGTCGGGATTCGAACCCTGCGCCTTCCGCTGGAAGCGGCTGCTCTTGCCAGCTGAGCTACCTCCTCGCGGACCACCGCAATCTCGTGAACGTTCACATACAAGTGTAGGTTTGGATGAAATGGGAACGGATTAATTTCTTCGCGCCAGAAGCAGGGGTATTTCGATGAAATTGCACAGCAAGCCATGGTATGATCAGCTGGCAAAGCAGCAGGTCGGCTACGCGCCGGCTGCAGCCCGGGACTATGATGAGGGCTGGGGCAGTGGCGAGGAATTCTATCTCCGTGCCGTCAGGGAACACCTCTTCCCCGAGGCCATCGTAGGAGAATCTGGCTGCGCCGAGGGGGGCGTAGCCATCGAGCTGAGTCCACTGTGCCAGCAGATCACTGCCTACGATCGGATCGAACCCTATATCGATCTGGCCCGCCAGCGTGCCTCAGAGGCGGACATACACAATGTCGAATTTATTTGCTTCGACTCCTCTGCCGATGCAAATGGCGGCGTGCCCCACCTGCCTTTTGAAGATCAGTCTCTCGATCTGATGATGTCACGAAGGGGCCCCATGCATTGGCTGCCAGACGTGCGGCGTGTGCTGAAGCCAGGCGGTATCGTGCTGCAGCTCTGTATGCTGCAGTGGCGGGCACCACTTCCGTGGGCCAGCGACTTGCCATCCGGCCTGCAACCGAGCCAGGACCATCTGCGTGGCTTCGGCCGCGAATCCGTCGAAAGAGACCTGGCCACAGGCGACCTCCATCTGGACAGCTACTGGGAATTCGATGTGCCCATGTATCTGCCAGACCCGACGAGTCTCTACAAGCACCTGTGTGTGGGGCGCCATGCCGACGACCTCCCGGAATACCCCACTGTCACACCACTCTTCGAGGTGATCTTCGAGAAATATGGCATCGAAGGCCGGCTGCAGTTGCGACAACGACGCTTCATGTGGAAGGCGATCTCGCGCTAGTTCATCGCGCCACTCGAGCCGGGATCAGCTCAGTTGCCTCGAGAAGTGGAAGCTGATCACCGCCAGCCCATTGGCGTAGTAGAAGCTGTGTGCAGCCGCGTTGCTCACCGTCGCATCCAGATCCATGCGGCGACATCCCTGCTGCTTCGCGTAGCCGGCGAGCCACTCGATCATCGCTGCGCCGTGCCCTCGTGAGCGCCCTGTCTCCAGCGTAACCAGATCATCGACATACATGTGACTCTTGCGCGACAGCATCTCGAAAATCCGAAAGCCTGCGACACACTGCGCCAGATCTTCTCCTGGTAGATAGGCAAGTCGATAGCCAACCTCACCCTGGCGAAGCACCTGGCTGATGAACTGAGACTCCTCAATGTCAGGTCGTAGCTGCTTCATCGGCGGATAACACGCGGCAATTTCGCTCTCTGATTCTGCCAACTTGATCATTGGATGCGATCTCCTCTCGTGATCTCAAATGCACTCCTGACTACAGTGCGGCGATGAGCAAACACCCACAAGAGCCACTTCGCGGTATGTCGACGGGACAGTGCGAAACAGCATTGAACGTTTCTTCGGACCGGGCGTCTAGACAATGACTCCCTTTTCCAGCGGCGGAAACTGGGGGGGGTCTGGCGGCGCCCCTCCTCGTTCGCCAGACTAAGGGTGAAGGAGGCATCAGAACATGCACATCACCCCATGGGCCATCCCCAGCTTCCGCCGCCTGTTTGCAGCGCAGGTGATCGCACTGGTGGGTACGGGCCTCAGTACCGTCGCCCTGACCCTGCTGGCCTTCGACATGGTCGGCGGCAATGCGGCCGCCGTGCTGGGCACTGCCCTCGCCTTCAAGATGATTGCCTACGTCGTATTTGCACCGATTGTCGGCGGCCTCGCCCATCGCTTCGCCCGCAAGCGTTTCCTCGTCGCCATGGACCTGATTCGTGCGGCGACGGTGTTGTTGTTTCCGCTGGCGACACAAGTGTGGCAGATCTACCTGCTCATCTTTCTGCTGAACCTGTTTTCTGCCGGTTTCAAACCCGTCTTTACAGCGACGATCCCCGATATTGTCACGGACGAGCGCCAATACACGCGCGCCCTGTCCATGTCGAGACTCGCCTACGATCTGGAAAATCTGCTCAGTCCCCTGTTGGCCGGACTCGCCCTGCTCGTCTTCACCTATTCCAGCCTGTTCATGGCCAATGCCGTCGCCTTTGTCCTGTCCGCGTTGCTCATCCTGGCAACTCGCCTGCCAAACAGCAAACCGAGCGATCGCCTGGGCACGCTGAGCCAGCAGATCAACTTCGGCCTGCTATCGTATCTCAAGACGCCGCGCCTTCGCGGTCTGTTAGCTCTGTATGTCTGTGTGTCGAGTGCCAGCGCCATGGTCATTGTCAACACCGTCGTCTACGTACGCGACACACTTGGCAGGGCTGAATCGGGTGTCGCCATCGCCCTGGGCGCCGCGGGCACTGGATCGATGCTGGTCGCCTTGTTGTTACCCCGACTACTCGACAGACGCCCCGACCGGCCGATCATGCTGGGTGGGGCCATACTGATGGCTCTTGGTCTAGCCTGGATGGGCACGGGACCCGGTTTCTCAGGGCTGCTGCCCGCGTGGTTTCTCGTGGGTGCCGGATGGTCGGCTGTGCAGACACCGGCTGGGAGACTCGTCAATCGTTCCGCATCTGCTGGAGACCGTCCGGCGTATTTCTCGGCCCAGTTCGCCTTGTCCCATGCGTGCTGGCTCGTACTGTACCCTGTAGCGGGCCAGCTCGGGACACGCATCGGCATTGAGATGACGGCATGGCTGCTGGCGGCGAATGTCCTGCTCTTCGCGCTGGTGGCGTCGCGGTTGTGGCCGGCTCGAGACGACGAACCCTTGCCTCATGTGCACGATGAACTCGATCACGAACACGAGCACGTCCACGACGAGCACCACGATCACGGCCATGACGGATCGGAGGGCGACGAACCGCATCGGCATCCCCATCGCCATGGTCGCATCGAACATTCGCATGTCTTCGTCATCGACGACCATCACCAGGCATGGCCCAGATACCGCGTCGCCAAGCAACGGCACTCACACCACCACAACTAACCATTCTACAGAGAGATATCATGGCCTCAGACATCACGGCTCCGGATTTAACTCAGCGTCCCCCGCGCTCGCCTCGCGTCAAACTCGGCGGCTTCGTCCTCCTGCCGCGCATGCTCGACAAAGGCCGGGCAACCCTGGCCGGCAAGAATGGCGAATACCACTACGACTGCCCAATGGACAAGAGATTTCTCACCTTCGTCGGCATCGACGCCGAAGCCGTGAAGGAGCAACTGGCCGCCGGCAAAGGCGACGGCCAGGTCGTGGAGTGGATTCAGGAGAATGGGGCACACGCACGCGAACCGTGGGAGATCGAGCAGTGGTCTACCTATCACGCTGCTCGCACGCCATCTGATTCTGAAACGCGAGGATACTTCGAGAACTTGATTCCTGAGTCCTGCAAGGAACGCGAAGACATCGCCGGCTGGTTCGATCTACTCGACCTGGATGACCACGTCAGCTTTGGCGGCAAGGCGTAAACGAGGCCGATTCCCATGTGGCATTAAGCGGCCGCACCAGCACGGGCCAAGGCTGCGATCCGGTCGTACAAGATGGGTGGATGGGTATCCGCCAGGAAGGAGTCATCATATCTTGATTTGATGCCAGCTCCTCTCATAATACACGACTACCTTCCGCAGGCTGGCTCATTTCCATCCATGTCAGGGCATATGCTTTCCATCTGGATTCCTCGGATAGAGTCATGAACGCCGGCTCTTCTGACCACAGAGGTCCAACTCGGAGCACGGACAACCGTCCCGGGCTCGATCTGCTTGTCCTCGCCGTTTGTATCGTCGCCTTCCTCCTCCATTGCCTTGAATACGCCGTCGTGCAGGACGACGCGTATATCAGCTTTGTTTACTCGAAGAACATGGCCCTCGGCAATGGCTTGGTGTTCAACCTGGGTGAACGAGTCGAAGGATACACAAACTTCCTTTGGACATTGATCCACGTCCTGCCGCATCTCGTGGGTTTGGAGGCGGCGACTACCTCGCAAGTATTGGGCTTCTTCTCAGCCGCTGGTTTGTTCGCCGCCACGTTGGCCTTGGCACGACAGGTGCGTCCAAGCGATTCATCCCTGTCCTACACACCTGTGTTGGTCCTGCTCGCCGCCAACGGCTCCTTGGCGCTGTGGACCCTGAGCGGCATGGAGACGCTGTTGTTTTCGATGCTGGTCACCGCCGGAGCCCTGACCTACCTCCGCCAACTGGCGGGGCGGGGTTCTGGATGGAGTACGGGCGCAATCTTCGGACTTGCTGCTCTGACCCGTCCCGAGGGCCTCCTCTTCTTCGCCCTCACTTGTCTGCACTGGCTCAGCCTGAAGCTTCTCGACAGAGATTTGCGAATCTCAGATCTCGTGCCCTTGGCCGTGCCCTTCCTATCCCTCGTGATTCCGCACTTCGTCTTCCGCGTGGCATACTATGGTTTTCCACTTCCAAACACTTTTTACGCGAAGACGGGGATCGGTTCAGAGTACGTTGTCGATGGTCTGCTATACACATGGAAGTTCCTCGTCGACTACGGATTCTGGGGACTAGGACTGGTCGTTCCTCTGGCTCTTGCTGTCGGGACACGAGCACGTGCGGTGCATCTCTATGTGGGCCTCATGATTTGGGGTTACGCACTCTATGTGACAGCTGTGGGGGGCGACACGCTACCACAGAATCGGTTTTATCTGCCGATCGTGGCTCTGATGTACTTGGAATTGGGAGAATTCGGCCACCTAGCCGCCCGAGCGTTTGGCGACTGGCTTTCACGCATGACGACGCGTGCTCTGGCAACGAGGGCCCAACTCGTATGCAGCGTCTTATTGTTGGCGACGATGGGGTACTACACGTTCTACCATGCCCGCCCACAGATCCAACACGTTGTGCTGGCCAGCCAGGAGCACAACGAGGGGCTCCATGAGTTGGCCGACTATATCAACTCTCAACCTTCTTCAGGCGATTTGCTGGTTTCGTCCACGGCGATTGGCATTCCTCGATACTTCACAGATGCATCGATTCTCGACCTCGTTGGCCTCACTGACGAAGTCATCGCCCACGATCCCAAACCTTTGCCCGGTATCCGGAGCGCACACAGACTGCGCAGCTACAACGTCCGATATGTTATGGACCGGGCGCCGAACCTCATCTACTTCATCTCAGGTGAGAGGCCGATACCTCCGGCCGAGAAGGCCCTTTTCATGTCCCAGCGCTTTCGGCAGGGCTACTATCTGACATACATGTCAGACGATCGGCCCGTCTACGCCAGGCGCCCGGGAGTATCGCAGCCTGAAGAGTTAATCCATTCGTCTGGCGAATTTGTCGAGCTCTATTCCCGCGGGTTGTCCGCGTCTTCACAAGACAGCACTGAGGCCATCCTCCGTGAAGCCATCCCCCTTGTCCCGAAGGACTTCGCCTACGCACATGCGTGGCTCGGGCGACGACTAACCGATCAGGGCCGACTCGACGAGGCCGCGACGCTTCTGCAGGAAGCCCTGGCGATTGACAGCACGTGTGTCAAGGCGCTCGCCCACTTGTCTATACTCCGAGGCGTGTCTGGTAGAGTGCCTGAAGCGGTGGACCTTGCCAGGCGGTCGGTCGAGTTGGCCCCCCTGTCTCACTACTGCCAGTATGCCTACGGTCGGGCGCTGGTTGCATCGGGTAGATTCGAGTCGGCGGTTCCGGTCCTGCTCGAGGCGCTCAAGTTAGACGGCAACGCCCCCACCTCGGTCGACGCCGGCTTCCGCCTCGGCGTGGCGTGCTATAACCTGGACGCGCCGAAGCGAGCACGCGTGGCATGGGAAGCGGTCCTGCGGGCCGATACGGGACACGCGGGTGCACTCACGGGAATCCAGATGCTCGATGAAGGTACGTAGCATTTGTCGTGGTGAGCGGCGAGTGTCCAGATCCACCCTTGTCATTGCCTGAGAGGAGACCTATCTCTCCATGTGATGACTGGTTCGCACACAATAGAGAGTCTGGGATTCATGCATTCGAGCGTTCTACGCGGTCACCAGTTCCAGTTAAGATTGGGACCAGATAATCAAACACATGGAGAATTCTTCGCCGGGACCGCGACAACGGACCGGCTAGGCGTTGTGACACCGTCGCCACTCGATGGACTCGGTGCTGCGACCTTCGTCCTCGCTGCGGTCACTGCCTTCTATGACGCAGTGCGCCTGCAGGCAACCCAGGCCGGCGACGACGACTGGTTTACGTATCCGGACTTCTACACGTTTCAACTGTCCACGCCTCTGACGGATTATGGCTATCTGGACATATGGCCGGGTCACAAGAACTTGCAGATTCAGGCCCCACTTCCGGCCCTTGCTGAGGCCGTCATCGATCGCGCGCCACATCGACTGCTGTTGCCAGCCAGCTATCGGGCGACACCGGCAACAGACATGCCGCCGTATCACCGAGTACATCTGGCCAGTCTGCGCCGTACGATCCGCCAAGCGTATGTGTACGAACCACAAGGCGCTGTCGCCGACGCTGACCTTCACGTGACTTGCCCGTCCTCTCCTGTCGACAAATGGATCGCGAAAGTCTGCACCACCGTCGATGCGGTTCCCGCCATGCAGTGGCCCGACTCAGAGGTTCAGGCGCCAGTGACGCAGTCGTTTCGGCAGATTGGTGTCGAGGAAGCGATCGAACGTCTGCGAGCCTGCGAGGGTGTTCCAGCGTAGCGCGAGACTACGCCTTTCAGCCCCCCGATTCGGGCAGGACCTGGCGCAGAACCCGCAGGAAGTTGCCACCCATGATGGCAGCCGTATCGCTTTCTGCGAACCCGTCGTCGAGCAAGGCATCTGTCAGGGCCGGCATGATGGCCGTAGAAAAATGAGTGCCGATGCCGACCGCTTCGATGCCCATGACATCCACTGCGTAGTGAAGCTGCTTCAGAGTCTCTGCCATCTGGGTCGGGTCGATCGTATCGTACGGTGCTTCCCCCGTGGGACGAGAGATCGGCGGGGAGATCCCGAGCAGTCCTCCCTGCTTCGACATGGCCCGCATCACCTCATCGGGAATGGCGCGCAATTCACCCGGCCGCAACGCGCGCGGACACGAATGCGTGTCGACGACGGGACGCGTGGAGAGATCGATGACATCGAGAGCACACGGGTCATTCGAATGCGCCAGGTCAATCAAGATGCCGCACTGATTCATTTCGGCGATCATGCGTACACCGAGTTCGGTGAGACGGCCCCCCGAGCGAACCTCATTCGACGGGTCCCAACCCAGCTCTCTTGTGGCCTGTCCGATCGTAATCATACGCAGTCCCAGGCGTGCGAACTGACGTAGCACACCGGGGCTGTCGCCGAACCAGTCGGCGCGATTGGCCGCCATCAGGAGGGCGACCTTGCTCGCGTCATTGGCATCGTCGAGATCGGCCACCGTGCGGACCAGATGCACCTGGTCCGGGGCTCTCTCGACGTTGAGGAGGAAGCGGTCCAGTTCAGCCAGCAGAACTTGCGTGGCATTGGGTACGGCGAGGCTCAGAAAGAGCGACTCACCATCACGTTGAGTGTGGCGTTCCGGTTGCTGATTCCACAGCGCCCGATACTCGTCAGTGAGCAGGGTCACGCCGCCCTTGGCGACGACAAGATTGATACCCCAGTCCTGGAACTTGGGAAAGTCGCCACGAAAATGATCGTCCGCGCGCTGCGTCAGATCCGTGTCATCGAGGACGAAGCGCGGGTGATTCAGGTTGAGCCCGAGCATATCGCAGATGCGATGATCCCGGTGGAACTGCCGGGCGCGGGCGGAGACGACTCTCATAGCATGATATCCTCGGTTATTTTTTCAACACGGGTCCATAATGATGCGTCCGATGAGAGTTTGGCAAGTGTCACCACGACTAAGGGACGCTTCCCTCATATATTCTCTCCTCTATCAAGTAGAGGAATCACCGAATCCGCACGCACGAGAAGACTGTGAACAACCGCGATATCTACTTTCCCCTCAAAGACGCAGGGCTGCGTGAAGACGTCGGGGTCCTTGGCGCACTCGTCGGTGAGGTCATCGAGGAACAGGCCGGCGAGCGCCTTTTCGAAGAGGTTGAAACCTCTCGCCGTGCCGCCATTCGCTGGCGTCAGGGCGATACAGAGGCTCAGCAGGAACTGCGGGACATTCTCACCGAAGTCGAGGATACAGGGAGCTTTGTCCGCGCCTTCTCGGTTTTCTTTCAGGTTGTGAATCTTGCCGAGCGTGTCCACAGAATTCGACGCAGGCGTGACTACCTGAGATCGGGCTCCGGCCCGCAGCCGGGCGGTGTGGACGCGGCGCTTCAACAGCTTGCCAGTGCGGGAGTCGGCCTCGACGATCTCCAAGGTCTTCTCGATCGGATCTGTCTCTTTCCGGTTTTCACAGCCCATCCAACCGAGGCAACACGCCGCAGTATTCTGCAGAAACATCTTCGGATCGCTCGCCGCCTCGTCGAACGACTCGACCCGACGCTGACGCCACTAGAGGCACGTCGGATGATCGCTCGTCTCCGGGGTGAGATCACCGCCCTGTGGCAGACGGAGGAGCATCCTGAAGCGCGTCGGACCGTCAGTGACGAGTCGGAACACATCTTATTCTACCTGACCGAAATTCTCTACAGGGTGGTTCCGCCATTCTATGAGGCGATCAGAGATTCCATCATGTCCGTGTATGGAGCACAGGGAGCGCAGATAAGGCTACCGACGCTTATGAAATTCGGATCATGGGTGGGTGCTGACATGGACGGAAATCCGAATGTCACGGCTGACACGGTCCTGGACACCCTGCGCAAGCACCGAACAACGATTCTCTCACTCTATCGGCGCGAACTCGAGGGACTCTATGAACAGCTGACCCAGTCTGAGCCCCAGGTCTGCACAACGGCACAACTGCGTGACATAACCACTCGCTACGAATCCATGTTCCCACATGTAAGCGCCCAGTTCCCCGCACGTCACGCAAGAATGCCCTATCGGCGGATCATCCGACTGATTCAGGCGCGGCTCACCGCCACAGCCGGTGCCGAAGATCAACGATACAAAGACGCGCCATCCTTTATCCAGGACATCGAAACAATCGCCACCAGCCTACGGGAGAACGGTGGTGCCAATGCCGGACTGTTCCAGGTGGAGCGGCTCCTGCGTCGTGCACAAACCTTCCAGTTCCACTTGGCGTCGCTCGACATTCGCCAGGACAGCCTCGTCCACAGGGACGTCATCGGTCGAGTTCTGGGAGATACGACGTGGATGACGCGTTCACCGGACGAACGCACATCGACGCTTCTCGACGCCCTGGCGAACCCTCAAGCGCCGTCTCTGCCCGATGACGACGACGTCAGAGGAACCCTCGCGGTTCTACAGGCCGTGCGGCTGGCCAGATCCGAGATCGGGCCAGATTGCATCGGACCCTACATCGTCAGCATGTCACGACAGCCCGAGGATATCCTCGGCGTACTCCTGCTGGCTGCATGGTCGGGCCTCGTCGACGGTGACCAGATACCCCTGGATGTGGCGCCACTGTTCGAAACAGTCGATGACCTCGTAGCGGCACCCAACGTTCTCGATGCCCTGTTCACGAATGACGCGTATCGACGCCATCTCAAGGCCCGGGAGAATCAGCAGATCGTCATGATCGGCTATTCGGACAGCGGCAAAGACGACGGCATCGCCGCCGCCCGTTGGGCGCTCCACGAGGCGCAATCGAAGATACTTGCCGTCGCCCGCAGGCATGACGTCGAATTGACGTTGTTCCATGGGCGCGGTGGCACGATCAGTCGAGGCGGTGGCACAGTCGATCAAGCGGTCGCCGCCGCACCAGAAGCCTATGCCTCGGGCCGGCTGCGCCTGACAGAGCAGGGCGAGGTCATCAATCAGCGATACGGACTCCGGGATATTGCCGAACGATCGGCGGAGCAGATGTTCGCACCTGTCGTGCTGGCATCCTCTGGTGCCCTGGAGGGTACTCAGCAGGACAACTGGGCAGCGATGGCGGCGACCATTGCGACCCAGAGTCGCAAGACCTATCGGGCCCTGGTGCATGAAGAGACGGGATTCTTCGACTACTTCCGATCGGCGACACCCATCGACGTGATTGAGCGCATGCGAATCGGGTCGCGCCCCTCGTCGCGACGAACACAACACGGCATCCGCGATCTGCGAGCGATTCCCTGGGTCTTCGCCTGGACACAGAGCAGACATGTACTGACGGGTTGGTATGGTGCAGCCGCCGGTCTCGAAGCTGCGGTCAAGGAACACGGACGGGAAGAGGTGATGGCGGCGATTGCTCAGTGGCCATTCCTGAGCGGTCTGCTGTCGGACGTGGAGACAGATCTGGCCAGTGCGGATCTCGAGATCGCTTCCGCCTATGCCCGTCTGACCGGGCAGGACACGCACCCCATTTTCAGGCAGATCGAGAAGGCGCACGAACAAACGGTGCAGATCATTCTGGAGTTGAAGTGCGCCGATGAACTGTTGGAGCACGATGACGTTCTGCGTCGATCGATCCGCCTACGCAATCCGTATATCGACCCGATCAGTTTGCTGCAGGTCGATCTTCTCCGGCAATGGCGTGCCGGTGACCATCAGGATGACGATCTTCTTGGACTGCTCGTCGGCACGGTACACGGCATCTCGCAGGGCCTGCAGAACACGGGATAGCCAGCCCGGAGCGGCCTACGAGCGCAACTCGACGACGGGATAGCCCTCTGGCGCGTACAGTCCGGCATCACCGGCGGTATGCCATGACCAGCAGGTGGTGAATTGTTGCTGCATTTGATCGATCACCTGGTTTCGTGCCAGCGCGATCCGCAGACGGTCACCTGCAACAGGGGATGGACCGTCCAGCAGATGCGCCAGCCCACTCCAGGGCATGGAGATCTCAACGGTCCAGCCCGCATCGAGATTGTGACGTTCATTCAGATCACCCGACACGCGGGAGGCGCAGGTCAGCCCTTGCATGGCCCATTCATCGAAGAGCCAGCGTTGACCACGTCGGTGATGGGGGCCGGCATCCCCCCCAACCACAGCTGGGCGACGTTCTGCAAGATTCAGATCGGCCACGTCGTAGCGCCCACCTGCTGTGTAGGCATCCTTCCAGATAAACAGCAATTGTTGTACGTCCCCCGCCGGATTGATGGAGAGCTGATACAGAGCTCCGTCGCTGGCGATGAAGATCTCGAAGGTGTTTTCCTCCCATACCAACCCGCGACGTTCTTTGGTCGTCGTCCACACATCCACCTCCTCCAACCAGCCGGCGACGTAGAGGGCCTCATCGTCCCAGCAGATGGCCGCTTGTGTGTCGAAGAAGGCAACGCCTCCCGTCGAGGCGGAGACGAAACGAGTCGTTCGTGCTGCCTGATTCCACATCGGTTCGTCCAGACGTCCCCGAATGATGGGCGCCTTGTCGGTGCGCGACACAGGATAGATGGTGTGTGGCGCGATGGTTGCGATTTCGTTCACTCACCCGCCTCCTCGATCACGGCCTGCATCGCCGTCGCGGTGCTGACCTCCTGTTCGGACATGTGGATGTATGTAAATTTTTCAGGAATGTGGGAATCATACACATCGTGCGAGTTGAAGGCCCAACCGGGACAGATACGCCGTCCCGCCTCCTCCATCCACTGAAACCGCGACAGATCCATGCGCCAAACATCGTCCTGGCGTGGAGGCAGACCACGCCCATCGGCCAGATGGGTCAGCCCCGTCCACGGGAAGGCGATTTCAGCACTCCAACCTACATCGACGTCATTGTCGTCATTCAAAGTCCCCTGCAAATCGACCGCCCATCGTAGGCCGGGCATGTCCCAGTTGCGGAAACACCAGCGACGCCCGCGTGGATGCGCGTGCCCACTCCAGGCTCCCCCCAACGTGTCGATGATACCTGGAGCGAGAAGATCGAACTCGGCAAGTTGATCATATCCCGCTGTCACATAGGCGTCCTGCCAGATATAGAAGCGCTCCATGATCGTGCCCAGCGAATTCAGTTCGAACTCGAAGTAAGCATTCTCGCCGGCGATGAAGACCTCCACGTCGTTTTCGCGGCAGATCATACAATCACGCTCGGTCTGAGTACCGCGCAGATGGGGTTCAGCACACCAGAAGCCGACGTAGAGATAGTCATCGTCCCACAGCAGCTTCGCCCACGTGTCCAGCAGCGCCGGGCGCCCTGGGGTCTGCAGATCCTCAAAACGAGGTGACTGTGGCGCCAGGCGCCAGGCACCCTCGTCAAGACGACCATCGACGACGATCGGTCCATTGGCCCGATAACACGTATAGTGCTTCAAGTCCGTCTGACTGTATCCCCAGTGATCGGTCACAGATTTTCCTCCTTCAATGGCTGAGCCATGGCGGCGATCACCTTCATGCGTCCGGCACAAGTGGGAGACACCGTGACATCGAACCCAAGACGCGGTCCTGCAACTTGGCCAGGAAACACGCTGCCTGCAAGGCTTGGTGGGACCGCTGTTCTTGACCGACTCGGCCCACCTCGGGTACGTAACCTTGACGCCGCAGACTCCCTGCCGGCGTCTACTAGCAACCGGTAGAGGGGTAACGGATGGATACACTCGAGAAAAACCGAGCCATACAGATGTTGCAGTCCGGGGTCTACGTGCTCACCGCCCAGGCCGAGGAGGACAAGGCGGTTGCTACAGTCGTCAGCTGGGTAACTCAGGCGTCGTTCTCGCCGCCCCTGGTGGTTGTGGCCCTGCGCGTAGGCTCGCGGATTCACGGCATCGTGCAGCAGGCGTGCGCCTTTACCATCAACATTCTGGACCGCCAGCACACGGGTGTGGCCCGCAGTTTTTTCGAACCCGTATGGGAGAAGAGCGGTACCCTCGCCGGCCAACGCTTTGACAACGGCTCCTCCGGGGCTCCGGTACTGGAATGCGCCACAGGGTATCTCGAATGCAGTCTCGACCTGTGCCTGGAGAAGGGCGACCACTCCATCTTTGTCGGCCAAGTGGTCGACGCGGGCATCCATGGGTCCATCGAGGGACGCCCGGACGAGGTAAGCTTGCAACTGCGTGACTTCGGTGTGTATTACGGCGGCTGATCGGTTCAGCTGAACTTGCGCGCCCGCTGAACCAGCGCTGGTGAGGCTGTGGCGTCGTCCTCACGTGGAGCGCCGGGAACTATGCAGCGTGCTGGACATGCTTCCGCCGCCTTGACGAGCTGGGCGTATGTGCCCGCCGTCGCGTCTGCCAGTACGGCTTGCTTGTTGCCGTCGTATTGGAACATGCGTGGGTTCATGTTGATGCAGTCGTGACACGATGTGCACAGCGGCGAATCGATGAAACCCTCTCCCAGTTTGACCTCTGGCTCCGGCGGCGGTTCTTCCTCTGCCTTTACCTTCTCGACGGGCGCAGCAGGCGTTTCGGCATCGGCCGGTACTGCAACAGAAGCGGGAGCCGTGCTGTCACCAGTCACAGCAGCGAGGATTGTGGGCAGGCCCTGGCCATCCTTGCTCAGCAACGCATTGGCCAGCTTGCCGACGGCCTCGCGAGCCACTTCCTGACGCAACTCGTCCATCTTCTCTTCATGCTGGCGTTGCAGTACGTCGCGTTGCCGCCGCGACTCGTCATCGGCCAGATCCTGCACCTCTGCCGTCGCTTGCTGCACGTACTCGTTGCGGTATCCGCCCAGTTCCTGCAGCGTACGCCACTGCTGCAGACGATCGGCGCTGGCATAGGCCATCTCGCGCGTCATCACAGCACGCTTCAGGCCACCGTCGTTGGCGACTATCCACAGATAGGGCAGGCGACGAGACCGTTGCGACGGCGCCAGTTGCAGATACTCGTCTATGGGCACCTGCTCCGCACTCCAGGCCTGAGTGGGGATGACACGGAAGGCGTGCCGGCAGTGCGGCGACAAGGCCGCAGCGTGGGCGAAGGTGAAAGCCTCGTCCATCTCAGTGTCGTCATCAGCATCACCCACCGCGCCGTCGCGAGCTCGGGGCACAAGGCGTGGCCACAGTTCGTCGGGTTGTGGATTGGTCGTCAGGTCGAAGCGCTTCGACCAGCTGTCGCCGCGATCTGGATCGTACAGCAGGTCGGGTGTGCCACGCCCGTATCGGGCTGCCGTCAACTGGGTCCAGGGCGCAACCATGCTCTGCTCCCAATCCGGCACAGCCACAACAGCAACTGACGGCCGCAAACTGCTGGCCAACTGGCCCAGTCCACGATAGAGCTGGACTGGCAGGGCAAGTGATGTCTGCAATACCAGGGCATCACGGTGGGCAACGGCAAGGAATCCGAGATCTGGATGTGCCAGGGCCAGACCTTCGGCATTCCCTTCGGCAACCATCGCCGCCGACGAGTCAAGGATGATCAGATGCAATGGTCGTCCTGAACGCAGCAGCGTCGACAGAGCCGACATGGCGTGAGACAGAACTCGATCAGCCGATTCCAGCACAAACACTGGCGGCACCAGGGCCAGTTCCTCCGGATCCAGTGTCTGCCAGTCCATGCGCTCCAGCGCCGCGTCATGTGCCGGCACATACCTGTCATCGGCTTCGAGCCGGGCGGTTCGCACCGCACGGAACAGATCGACCAGATCCCGTGCCGAGGCTTCGAAGTATCCAGCCGCAGCCTCCATGCCCACATCGTGGGCAACGGCGGTGACACCATCGGGCATGGCGCCAGGATCGATGTGGGCGGGGTGCAGCAGTACGACGTTCGGCAGGCTCTTCTCATCGATATCAACAAACTGTCGCAGGTGTGCCAGCGTAGCTGCCATGCGCTGGCGCCGTGGTTCTCCCAGGCGCTGCGAGCCGCGGCGCACCTTCAAGCTGTTCGCAAGGCTTGGGACATCGATCTGCAGGGCCCCACCGAGGGCGGCTGACAAGCCGGCCGGCGTCCTCGTGCCATCGAGATCTGCGTCGAGGCGGAGTCGTTCCTCGAGTCGCCGCGACAACTGCAGGACATCCTCGTGGAAGGTGTGGATACGCGCCCTGCGGGCCTGTGCCGCCGCCCGCGCGAGCAGTTCGATCAGCGTCTGCGGGCCCAGGCCAATGACGTCGGCTGCCGGAGCCAACCGGTTTCCAAGTGCATCAAGTTCGGCTGCCAACGCCGTCGCTGCCACCGGACTCAGATCCAGACCGGCAACAAAGCCGCTGCGCGCTTCGGCATATGTGTCGGTGAGCGCACGAGGGGCACCGCCGTCTATCTGAGATTCCAACACGCTTGCAAGGCGCGCCACATGCGGTGTGAGCAGATCTCCTACGCCTTCGAGACCAGCGCGGGCCACGTCAACAAAGGGCAGCAGGTCGTCTCCTTCGACGACTGCGGGGTATCGATCCGTCGCAGCCTCGGCAGCCAACAGCGACGCCAGAGCCCACGGTCGCAGCGGCAATCCGTGCACCGGTTCGGCCGCCGACACGGCACCTCTTCCCGTTACGTGAAAACGCCGAAGCGCTTCGACCCATTCCGAATCGACGTCGGCCGGTGGTTCATCCGGCGTCTGTGACATGGTTTTTGGTTCGCCCACGGCCGCAGCCTCAGGCAACTCTAGCACGCAACGGCTACCAGCAGACCTGGCATCGTCGCAGGCGTCTGGCTGTAGAAGGTGAGAGGCCTCGTCGCCCGTCAGCCCCAGGTCCTGATCGCAACAGCCCAGAATGGCGCCGACTTCATAGGCCGTACGTACGTCCTGCTGTGCCGGGCCGACACTGGCAACTGGTAACCACAAGGCTCGCACACCGGCATCTCGCAGAGCGTCGCGAACGACCTGGGCCAGCGCCGGTGCCGGACCGTCTGCCTCTGCCTCGCTGAGGATCAGCACAGTGGCGCCAGGGCGTAGATGTTGGATGTTCGAGAGTGTCAGCAACGAGTGATGTGCCACGGTGAGCAGGTCGAGCTGCTGTGCCTGATGTGACCCGGCGCCTATCGACAGCGCACTGATGCCCGGCAGGCAGGGCCGGGCCATCCCGGCTTGGTTGTAGCTGGGGGTGCTCGCAGCTGCTACGTCCAGCAACAGACTGTCAGCCCACGCACCTGCAGGCACGACACCCAGGGTCAGCGCCTGCGTCGCTGCAACTGGCACGGTTAGCGTCATGTCTGCTGTAATACCAAAGCTCTGTCGCAGGGCCTGTGCCAGTTCGATGGCTGGACCGCGCGGCAGTACGTGCACCTGCCTCTCGCCTCGATCCTGCCATGCGGATTGTACGAGAGTGGCAAGCTCGCCGGGGCGCGAGTCTTCGTGATCCAGCACCACAACGGCCTCTGCGTCGCCGATGGCGCTGCGCAGTTCTTCCACCGGCACAGGGCTCAACAAAGCCAGACCGATGATGGTGCAATCGATGCCGCCGGCACTCAACAACTGCGCCGCAGCGCAGGCCTGTGCCCAAGCGGCACCCGTGGTGACAATTGCATACCGGCAGGTGTCTGGCCCCCGTCGGCGGACGGGCGAGCATGGCCGACCAGTCCAGTGACCAACTGCGGCGAAGGCCTCACGAGCCGCCGCCAGTACATCGGTGCGCGTCTCGTTCACCTCGACCCGCAGCAGGTCTGTCGCCTCGGTGGGCAACTGCACGAGAGCTATGTCGTCGGCGATGTCAGCATCGACGTCGCACAGTCCCGGACGTTTGAGACTCGCCGCCAGGCGATGAGCCACAAGGCAATGATCCACTGCTTGCTGGGCGTCGCCGGCCAACAGTTCGAAGGCGTAGGCACGTGCGCTGTCAGGATGGCTACACCGGCGTCGATGCGCGATCCAGGCACCCGTGATATCGGCAACCACGCCGTGGGCATCCTCACTGTCGAGCAGCACAGCGGCACGACCGCCCGCAGCGGTGACCCCTTGTGCCGCGGCGATGCTGGTCACGGCGCCCGTACCACACAATGTCACTTCGGTGCGGTTCACAGCTGCCGCCACCGAACAGGCCACCGGCCTGACCCGTTCTGACTCTTCCCTTGCGCTCACCTGCATGCCTACAGAGCGAAGCGGTCGAGTTCCGCCTCGAGCCCGGCGAGCTTGTCTGCCGTGGTGAGGCCAAGTCCCTGTTCGGTGATGTCGTTGTATCGTGGACTGGCGGGATTTCGATAGAGCAGGCCCATGGGGATGCCCTCTTCGCCGGTGGCCAGGTGTCGGCCGCCGCCGAGATCAGCTGGATCGTGTGTTCGGATGTTCGGGAAAATCCGGCGCACGCCGTCCTCTACCTGGATGCCATCCGGGTGCTCCAGCACGACAACCTGGCTCGTATCATCCTGCAGTTCGTTCCAGCGATCACGCATGAAGTGCGGACAGCGCTGTAGGATCCGGACGAAGGCCAGACCGTTGTGTTCGTGAGCCTGCTTGATGGTGTTGTAGAGGTGCAACGGATTCCAGTCGAGGGTCTGGGCGACGAAGGATGCGTTGGCAATTCCCAGTGTAACCTCGAGAGGATTGATCGGCCCGATGGGTACCCCACCGGGATGGGTATTGGACGGATTTCCGAGGGGTGTCGTTGGCGACGACTGCATTTTCGTCAGCCCGTAGATGTTGTTGTCGAACAACAGCACGGTGAGATTCATGTTGTGGCGGATCGCGTGAATCCAGTGAGCCGTGCCGATTGCGCAGCAGTCGCCGTCTCCGGTCACGACAAAGACGTTCAGATCAGGCCGGCGGCTGAGCACACCGGAAGCGATGGGCAACGGTCGTCCATGCAGGCCATGAAAGCCGTACGTCTTCATGTAGTGCGGAAAACGACTCGAACAGCCAATGCCGGAGACGATGACCATCTCCTCCGGAGGCAGCTGCAGATCGCGCGCCAGGCGCTGCAGCGAACCCAGCACCGCATGATCGCCGCACCCAGGACACCAGCGCGGTGTCAGACTCTCGAAGTCCTCCAGCACAAGGCAGCGCGCCTCTTCCTCGACTTCCCAGTCTTGCTTCAGACCGTACATGGCACGTTCTCCAGATCGATGGCGGGGTGCTTGTTGTTGTTAGTGCTGAGGCGCTCGCGGATCGCGGCTTCGATGACCTGTGGCGGCAGGGGTATACCCGGAACGCAGGACCAGCAATCCACATCTACCAGCGTCTGAGCTCGTAGAAGCCAGGCGAGTTGGGCATAAGCGCGCGTCTCGCCTTCCTCGGGTGGTTCGCTGTAGTTGATTTCAACGGTCATGACTCTGCGGAAGTGGCTGAAGATCTCTTTCAGCCCTGGTTCGAGCGGCGATAGGAAGCGTAGCGTCAGGGACGAGACCTTGTGACCCTGTGCACCCATGCGATCCACCGCTTCTTCGATGGCTCCCCGTGTGGAACCCCAGCCGACGACGAGCACGTCCCCGTCGGGTGGACCGTGCACAACCGGTGGCATGAGAGACTTTGCCAGCGTCTTCAGCTTGCGACGACGCATCTTCAGCCCGTGCTGATTGACCTTCGATTCGTACGCGACATGGCTCTGCTCGTCGTGCGCGAGGCCGGTAACAACGTATTCACCGCCCCTCTGACCCGGAACGGGGCGTTGCGACAGCCCGGTCTCCGGATCCCAGTCATAGGGCGCCACGTCTTCCTGCCAGGGCGACGGATCGACCGGCGGCGCCAGCCACTCCTCGCGTACGGATGGGCGCGCGAAGGGCTGTTGCGCTGTGGCCAGGCTGGCATCTGTAAGCAGAATGACAGGGGTACGGAAGGTCTCGGACAACTTGCGGGCCGTGATAACCAGGTGAAAACACTCTTCGATCGTCGTCGGGGCGAGTACGATGTTGGGTGTATCTCCGGGTTGGCCGAACAGGGATGCCAACAGATCGCCCTGCTCGACCCGTGTCGGCAACCCCGTGGACGGCCCGCCTCGTTGTACGTCGATGATAACCAGCGGAATCTCAGCCATTGTCGCGAAGCCAATGAACTCGCTCTTGAGCGCCAGGCCCGGTCCCGAGGTGACGGTCACTGCGGTCTTGCCCGCGTACGATGCGCCGATGGCGAAGCCGATGGCGGCAATCTCGTCCTCGGCCTGGTGTACGATGCCCCCCACCTGGCCGAAGCGTGCCGCCAGATAGTGCGACACGGATGTGGCCGGCGTGATGGGATACATCGAGCAGACCTCGATGCCGGCCGCCATGATGCCGAGTGCGAGGGCCTCGTTGCCATTCATCACAACACGATGTTCGTCGCTGGGTTTGACCGGCACGGTGAAGCGCCAGGGCGCGTTCTCTTCAGCCCACACATAGCCGGCTTGAAGCAACGCCTTGTTGGCGTCGACCACCTCCTTGCCCTTGCGGCCAAGTTTGCGCTCGATCAGCATCTCAACGATTGCCAGATCACGGTCGTACAGCGCACACAGCAACCCGAGAATCCAGATGTTCTTACCGCGCTTGGGGTCCTCCACAACCTTGAGGCACTCGTCGTTCATGGGCACCTCAACGACCTCGTAGCCACGCTGACGGAAGTCTTCGAGCGCCTCGGCATAGGCCGTGCGGATCAGCGGGTCGGGGGATTCAGCCCACATCGATTCGAGGAACAGGATCGTGCCCGGTCGCAGGCCACCCACATCGATACGGCTGTAGGGAACCTGCTCGTTGAAGGCGACCACCACGTCCGCCGCCTCGCCCATGTTGCTCACCGCCTCAGTGGCGATGCGGATGCGGTTGCCGCTGGCGCCGGCACGTGATCGATAGGGCGGTTCGATCTCAGCTGGGATAATCTCCACAGTCCAGACGCCGTTGCCCATGCGGGCACTGACTGTGCCGAACAATTGCCCTGCGGTCTGGGCGCCTTCGCCTGAATCGGAGATGATTTCAACGATGTGCTCATGGACTTCACGCACAATCAATTCGTTCAGCTCCCGGTGAGGGCGGCGTCAGGTGTGCAAGCTCTATGACAGTGTTAGCAAACTCAGTGCCCGATTAGAGGACTTGCAAGTCCGGTGACGCACCGATGGTCTGTCCTGTTCGTGTCCCATGCTACTAGGTCCAACCTGTCGCACTAGGGACAGAACTGTCCCACTAACGATCAGCATCGACACCTGTAATCGATCGATACACCGCCGGATCCGTCGCCCCCTCTGTC
>Ga0233428_1000997_pt1 | contig 33227 bp, 32 predicted proteins | sample SI_118_April2016_4_FD_179890 | JGI IMG/M metagenome (GOLD analysis project Ga0233428, IMG submission 179890) | Seawater microbial communities from Saanich Inlet, British Columbia, Canada - SI_118_April2016_120_MG | ecosystem: Environmental > Aquatic > Marine > Inlet | place: Canada: British... | reverse complement strand
TGCGCTCGCATTCGACCTGCGCCAGATGGCGATCGATGAGTTGGAAGCCTTCTTTCCAAGAGGTCGGCGTCCGCAGTGTAACGAAGACAATCTCGTATCCAGGATCGGCGACGACGCCGCAGGAGTAGGGGTCTATGCCCTTGAGAAAGTGGTAGTGACCTTGGGGATTGGCGATCAGCATATTGGCTACTTTGTGGTTGACTTTGCAATGAGACCGCATATTGTACCAGTACAACGAGTTACAGGCTTTTAAGGTACGCCCTGGACGAATCTGCTTCAAATCACATTACGACTGAAGCGATTCCACAGGGGCATGGATGCTCCGCACGCCTTCCGCCCCAGGAGGTGAACAGATGGCTACCGTTGATATTAACAGTGCCGCTGCCACTGCAGTAAGCAATCCGAATGCATCGCCACGCGAGCGCGCCCAGCATCGACTCGGACGACTCGTCGCCAGTCTCGAAGCCGTAGCCAGTCGCCTGGATTCCGACTCAACCGCGAGCACGACAGAGCGAACGGTTCTGCGCACGCGTTTCAACGATCTTCAGCGCCAGGTGAATCGCCTTGATGGCATTGTCGCGGGTGAGGGATTCGAGGCGCGAGGCCAGGGCCAAGTCAGTGCCGGCATTACCGGTTCTGCTGCAGGCAGTCCTGGACCGATTACTGCAGATGCTGCTGCGCCAGCACGAGCACAGACCGATCGCGATCGTGTCGAAGTCGCTGCAGAGAATGTGGAGGCTGCAGCGCCGCCCGCTCCAGCACCTGCGCCAGTTGCTGCGACGCCGGCTGAGGGTGTCGACGGGGTAGATCTCGTCGCCTGATCATCACCTGTCCCGCTCGAGATTGACCATATAGCCTTAAGGGCCGTTCCGGAAGACCGGGGCGGCCCTTTTTTGTATCTTGCGGCCTTCCTCTTACGCAAAGACTGCACATGAAGGAGAAGCAACACGATGGCCTGGCAGGTGCTGATCCAATCCGACGTCGAACTCTATGTGACGATCACCAAGCTGCTGGATGAAGCGGATGTTGAGTTGCATTGGTGGAAAGGCCTCACACCAGATCCGGACACAGACTTTGATGTGATCGATGCGATCTACGCATACGGACATTTTTCAGTCACGCGAGAATTGATGCTGAAGTGTCCGCGCCTGAAGATCGTCGCCAATTTTGGTGTGGGTTGTGATCACATTGATCAGGTGGCGGCGCAGGAACTGGGCATCCCGGTCGGTAACACACCCGGTGTGTTGGACGAAACGACGGCGGATCTGACATGGGCACTGCTGCTGGCGGCGGCGCGCAATGTCGTGTGTGGCGACGAGTTCGCTCGCGGTCCGGATTTCCTCAAGTACGATGCGAGCTTCATGCTCGGTCAGCAGGTCACGGGTGGAACGATCGGCATCATCGGGTTGGGCAGAATAGGTTACCAGGTGGCTAAACGGGCCGTCGGCTTTGATATGCCGATCCTCTACCACAACCGCGGGCGAAATGAGCGAGCTGAAGCTGACTTTGGCGCCACATGGGTGCCCCTGGACGAGTTGCTTGAGCGCGCCGATTTTATCGCCCTCAACATGCCGCTGACCGATGCCACGACAGGGATGATCGGAGCGCGTGAGTTTGATCTCATGAAGCCAACAGCGGTTGTCGTAAATGCCGCTCGTGGCCCCGTTTGGGATCAGCCGGCCCTGTTGGCGTCACTGCGCGCGGGTCATTTGCATGCGGCGGCAACTGATGTCACCTATCCCGAACCTCTGCGTCGTGACGACGAGATACTGGGTGAGAAGCGGCTTGTTGTATTGCCGCATCTGGGGTCGGCGACGCTGCAAACACGCGATGCGATGGCGAAGATGTCCGTGGAGAATCTCCTCGCTGGTCTCGAGGGCCGTGACGTGCCACATCGAATTGTGTAGTGGGTGTTGCGTGCCCGCGAATCTTTGAGAGATTCTATCCTTTGGGTGCTTGAAGCCCCAGACACTGGACAGTTCAACAACGGAGAGTTAGCGCACCATGGCAGATGCCGCGCACTACAAGGTTATCATCATTGGTTCTGGTCCCGCAGGTTTCACTGCAGCTCTGTACACGGCGCGAGCTGATCTTTCGCCTCTGGTGTTGGAGGGTGCGCAACCGGGTGGTCAGTTGACGATCACAACAGATGTCGAGAATTACCCGGGTTTCCCCGATGGCATCATGGGTCCGGAGATGATGGAAAAGTTTCGCGAGCAGGCGCAGAAATTTGGTGCAGAGACACTCTTCAAGACGGTCACGGAGGTCGACTTCTCTCAACGCCCCTTCAAGATCGATGCAGAGGGGACGCACTATACAGCGGACTCAGTCATCATCGCCACGGGTGCTTCTGCACGCTTACTGGGGTTGGAGTCGGAAACAAAGTTGATGGGTCACGGCGTCTCCGCTTGTGCCACCTGTGATGGGTTCTTCTTCCGCGACAAGGAGATCGTCGTCATCGGTGGTGGTGACACGGCGATGGAAGAGGCCAATTATCTGACCAAATTCGGCTCCAAGGTCACCGTCGTGCATCGACGCGAGGAGTTCCGCGCCTCGAGAATCATGGAGGCGCGGGTCCGCGAGAATCCCAAGGTTGAGGTGGTGACCCCCGTCGTCGTCGAGGAAGTTCTGGGCACGGAGGATGGTATGGCCGTGACCGGCGTGCGCCTGAAGAACGTGGAGACGGAGGAGACCTTCGAGATTCCCTGTGAGGGGTTTTTCGTTGCCATCGGTCACAAGCCGAATACATCGCTCTTCGAAGGTGTTCTCGACATGGACGAGACGGGCTACCTCATCACGCAACCGGATTCAACGAAGACGAACATCGAAGGCGTCTTTGCCTGCGGTGATGCACAGGATCATGTGTACCGGCAGGCCGTGACAGCCGCTGGTACTGGCTGCATGGCTGCGATTGAGACGGAGCGGTGGCTCGAAGCACAGGAATAAGACCTGAACCAACCCAACTGCGGACGGCTGGAGCTCTCGCACGAGCTTCGGCCGTTTCTTTACCGCGCCAGTCCGGCGTATACCTCGCGGCCGCGGCGAAACAGCTCACGCACTTCTTCACGCTGGTCATCTGTGTTGTAGCGTCCCATCGTGTCGACCCACTTGAGCGATTCATCGATCGACTCGAGGAAGAAACGGGCGCTCTCCTGGCGTTGTGCCGGCGGCCGGCCGCAGGAAAACCACGTCGGGCTCGTGTGCGCAAAAAGCGACTGATTGAAGCTGTCGCGACTGTGCCCCCATGCACGTGCAGCAATCCAGCCGTCATTCTGGGCTGTGACTTTGCAGCGTATCGTGCCAGAGAAGGCGTCACCATCATCGAAGCCGCTCTCATTCGCGAGCCTGCGATCCGCGAACCTGCGATCGACGACCTTACCATCCATGATGATTTCTACGGCGTCCACCGGGTAGTGTGACTGGAAGGTCACTTCTGCGTCGAGGGTTCCGCCCCCGTCCAGGGGTAATGTGGCGCCGATCGGTGCGTCATTGATCTTCATGTCGATGACGGGACCATTGGTGATAAAGGTGCGCCCCTTCTTCATCCCATCGATCCAATTCTCGTATGAGAAGTCCTTCTCCGTGTGCACATAGACGCGATTGTTCGAACACACGAACCAGTCCGTTCCCGTTGAGGCGGGCAATCGCAGGCCGCAGTTGAGGAGTTTGTACCACAGATCGTATTCCGGATCCATCCAGAAGGGGTCAAAGAGGTTGAAGGCGTCGAGCTTCCCAAGGGCTGCAGCGATGGGTGCTTCCATACCGCAGCCATTGTGACACCAGATGACAAGTCCCCCCTGGTCGCGTGCTTCGTCGCAGCAGGTACACAGGGGTGGATAGTCGGGGTCGAACTGCCCTGCGAGAGTGTGACCGCGGCTGACAGGTTGTACGAGGTTGCGAATGTTGAGGAACATCACGTGACCGTATCCCATGCCCCACGGTGAATTCTCACCGTAGTGACGATTCTCCTCGCCAACATCAGCGACGTGGTGGGCCGTGGTGAACTCATTCATTACACCGATCGGAAATTTGTTGCTCGCGTAGGGCAACTGGCGTCGATCGAGAATACTGACGACGGTGACATTGTAGCCCTCGACGGAGCAGTCGATCCCGAGGCGATCGTTAGGTCGTGTTTCCTTCTCGTCGTAGTGAATGTGGGTGTTGCCGGGATACCAGTTGTTCTCTTGTGGGTGAGTCCAGCGTTCGATGCGGATCTCTGTGTCGACGATCCCTGCAGCAGGCGTCTCAAGCACGACTCGCTGAGGCCGGTATTCAGTACCGCGTTCAACAAGGATGTCCGTGCGACCACGACCGGTCGTCACGGTGAATTCACCTTCAGGCGCGAAGAAGAACGGCGTACCCGGACCCTGTTTCAGCATCGCCTGGTTGGGATGCCGAAAGGTCCCACTCGGACCCAACACATGAACCTTGGCGTCTATCTTTTCGTTTGTCGCTGCATCGATGATGGTGCCGTGTAGTGTGGCCATCGTTTCACCGCCTCTGTCGGATGTCGCGGTAACAGGTCAGTTCAACTCGTATGTCTCGTAGGCGTTTTCGCATGGATTGCCGCGACTGATATGCATGCGCCCATTGTCCGCCTCAATCAGGATTGAAAACACACTGCTCCAGAACCCTGTGACGGGATGGTCGTTGGGGTGCCGGCAGATCGAGCGAGGATGATTGTCATGGTCAGATAGGGCAGACTCGAAATGACTTCGTTGGATGGGGCGTGGCGCGGCGGCGAGTAGTTCGTCGATGCGGCACTTTCTTGGAATCGATTCGATCAATTCGGGAAAACTGTCATTCACTGTCACCAATTCTGGGTGCAGACAGTGATTCGTATGTGTGACGACGCCGTCCTCATCGTCGTCGCGCAGCACGTGTACCGCATCGATGGTCACTTCGAAATCAGCCGGTCCTTGTGGCGTGGCTAACAGGACGTTGGCAGGGATCGCCCGCTCGGCACGGCTGACGGCCGCCGCTGCCGCCTCCAGGCTACGGCTCTCGAAGATGGCTCTTACTGTGAAGTAGTGGGGGACACCAAGTGCCCTCGCTGGGGCCGGCAGCGTGTTCAGGCACACACCGATCCCCGCATCACTGACGCCGATGTAGGCGATCAGACCTGCCTGTGTGATGGTGGCGAAGGCAGGCGCGTCGTCTGGTCGCCTCGTAAGAACGACGGTGTGTGGATCCAGTTCGACATCGTTGTCCCAATTCTGTCCAGCGACGGCGCCCAATGAGCTGACTTGCCCGGATACGGCGAAGGATGTGCACCCAGCATCTGTTGTAACACTGCTGCCTGGCGCTACACCTCGGCCACCATCCTCGGTCTGCAACTGATTGCGGATCTGCAGCAACATAAGACGCTCGCCACTGACACCACTTGCCCGTGACATGCCCTCCAGCTCTTCGAGCAGGTGAGGTGCATATATCTGTACTCGACCCATTGAGTCTGCCGCGACGGCAAGTGCCGCTTCATCAGATATCGAAATCGCCTTGCGGGTTCGGTCCATGGCGATGGCGTCGAAGTTGCGGATTTCCTCGCGCAATCCTTCGCCAATCTGCTCACCCATTTCACGCGGTGAACCGGAGACGGTCAGCTCTCGATAGCGTGTAGTCATTGTGCAATTTCCCTGGTGTTGTTGGTGTCGCATCTGGAGTGAGGGCCCTCGGCACGGGTCGTCCATGTCAATTTCTCCTCGACGAAGATGTCCTTCGTTGGAGGACGGTCATCCGGAGCATCGGCGGACCCACTCGTGACATCCATATCACCGGGACGATCGGCCGAGTGGTGGTAGGTCAGTGGCGTGCCGCATGTCGAACAGAAGGTGCGATCCGCTTGCGTGTCTGTGTGATAGGTCTGTGGTTCGCCGCGCACAAAGCGAAAGACTGCGATGTCAAAAACGAGCCAACCGACGGCACCCGCACCGGTTGCCCGCCGACACGTGTCGCAGTGGCACAACACGGACGCTCTCGGAGGTAGGTCAGCCTCCCAGCGAATCGCACCGCATAGGCAGCCCCCAGAGATGGGCACAGATTCAGACTCAGTCATCGGACCTGATCTCCAACACGACCTTGCCAACATTGGCGTTCGCACTCAGCACCTCGTGCGCCTCGTCGGCAGAGCTGATCGGCAATACGCGATCCACGACAGGTTGAATCGCGCCCGCCAGCACAGGTTTCCAGAAACGTTCGCGAAAGGCTGCCACAATCTGAGCTTTCTCATCAACGGGGCGACTGCGCAACAAGGATCCCACGATGGATAGGCGTCTGGTCAGGACCAGCCCGAGATCGATGTCGCTGTGACGTCCGCCAAGTAGTGACAACAGAATGAGTCGTCCCTTAGGAGCCAGGCAGCGCAGGTTACGGGACAGATGACTGCCTCCGGCGACGTCGAGAATTACGTCCACGCCACTGCCTCCCAGATACTCGACAATTTCTTCGGAGAAGTCGTCATCCCGAGAATCGCAGACAAACTCCGCACCAAATTGTCGGCAGCGCTCTCGCTTCAGATCATTGCCCGCTGTGGCCAGCACACGACAACCCGCATGACGGGCCAACTGGATGGCCGCACTACCGACACCGCTGGCACCGGCGTGAATCAGGACCGTCTCGCCATCCTGCAAGATCGCTTCAACGAAGAGATTGACGTAGGCTGTGAGAAATACTTCTGGTAGAGCGGCGGCGCGAGTGAGGGACCAGTCATCGGGAACGGGAAACAACAAGCGCGCATCAACTGCGACGCGCTCAGCATAGCCGCCGCCTGCAAGCAGGGCGCAGACTCGGTCGCCGGTGGCCCAGTCGGACTGCCCGGGATCAGCGACGACACCGGCCATCTCCAGACCAATGATGTCAGGGGCTCCCGGGGGAGGAGGGTAGTGCCCGGCGCGTTGCAGAAGGTCGGCGCGGTTGACTGCTGTGGCATGGATATCGACGATCACCTCACCATGTCCAGCGACGGGATCATCAACTTGTGTCCACTGCAGAAGTCGTTGTTCACTCTGGGTATCGACGACGATCGCGTGCATGGCTCATTTCGAGATAGATTAGCGTTTTAGGAACCGGAATCGCTAACGTTCAGGTATTGACCCGCCCCCAGCAACCGCGACCATGTCTACCACTTCTCGAATACAGCTTCTCTACGACCCCGAGTGTCCCCTTTGTATGCAGTTTCAGGAGACCGTCGGTGGTTGGGATCGCGATGGTCTGATCGCGAGAATTCGTCTCGACGACGCCGAACTGCTGGCGCGTCTGACACCCGAGCAGCTCGAGGCAGCCCAGGCCGAACTCACGGTCATCGACCGCCTTGGCAATCATCATCACGGCATTCACGCATTACGGCGACTCACCGACGTGTTGCCCGGGCTACGGCGAGTATCCTGGGCATATCGATTGCCGGGCGTCACGCCCATCATCAGTGGTGTGTATCACGCCGTCAACCGCCGCCGTCGCAAGGATGGGCCGTGCTTGTCTTGTGGGCAGAAGTGGATGCCATCGATGAAGCGGAGCCGCCGGGGAAGAGGATGAAAGAGTCAGATTATCTTGTCTTGTCGGCGTCGGAGGCAGAACAGTTCTGTCGTGATCAACTTGAGCAGCTGGCCGTCCCTGCGAAGGAAATCTCTGATTGCGCAGAGGTGATGCTGGAAGCCAGCCTGCGCGGTGTCGATAGCCACGGAATCGCCCTGGTGGCAACCTTCGCTGAGCGCATCCGCAGTGGCCAGATGCGCCCCGGGCGCAGTCTCTTCGTTCGTCGCGAAGGAGCGACATCCGCCTGGGTCGATGGTCAGCAAGGACTCGGGCCGACGCTGGCGCGCAAGTGTGTCAATCTGGCGATGGGGAAGGCCAAACGCAGTGGGATGGCCGCCGTGTCTCTCGTGGACGGGAACTACCTTGGTGCTCTGGCACCCTACCTGTTGCCCGTTGCGCAAGCGAATCTGTTTGCTCTGGCTGTAGCCAACTCCACACCCAGAGTTGCGCCGTATGGGGGGCGATCCGGATTGCATGGAACCAATCCCATCGCCTGGATTGCACCTGTCGAAGGCGGTGAGCCGCTTCTGTTCGATGCGGCCACGGGGAATGCCGCGGCACGGATCGCTCAGGCTGTCGACGAAGGGCGACCCTTGGCGCCAGGGATTGCGCTGGATGAAGATGGCTGTGAGACGACAGATCCTGCAGCAGCTGCTGCGGGAACGCTGCTTCCCGTTGGTGCGGCACTCGGCTATGGTCTGGGATTGCTCGTCGACGTGCTCAGTGGCGGGCTCGCAGATGCGCCCATTGGCCCACAGATTCCGCCTGTGCGGGACTGGGATTCACCCTACGGCTCGAGCTTTTTCGTATGGGTCGTCGATCCGTCCCGATTTGGCGGTGCCGAAGCGCTGGCGCATCGATGCGCGGCTCTCGTCGACGCTGCGCACGGGGTGCCTGCGGCGGCGGGCCACGACACGGTGTTGGTGCCCGGAGATCGAGCCCGGTCCTGCCGGGCTCAGCGTCTGAAGGAGGGAATTCCGGTGCACCGATTGCATTGGGAAGCGATCCTTAAACGTTTGGATGCCTGCGATCTGAACATTTCCTGCTGGCGCCGATAAGGTATGACCCATGTGATTAATGCTTGCTGGGGAACTTCGCAAACGGTATATTCGCAAACAACTTACGGCATTTTCAGGCAGTAATTGTGGCACTTCTACGCAGTGGTTTTAGCACTTCTACACCATGATTTCCCCTCCTTTCAGCGGCAACTTCTCATGAATACATCTGACCGCCAGGTCGAAGGCGTCACCGTCGAAATCTTCGGTGAGCAGTACCGCATTGGGGGCGACCCCAAGCAGGTGCAACAAGTCGCCGAGTATGTAGATAAGAAGATGGAAGAGGTCGTTGGCTCGCAGAAGGGCCGGATGCCGAAGGCACAGGTGGCGATCCTGGCGGCGATGGAAATCACTGCAGAGCTCTTTCGCGTCATGTCTGAACGCAAGGCTTTCACCGATCGCGCCCACGAAAGTATCGAGCGTCTTACACAGCTCGTCGAAGATCGGGGACGTATCACCAATGAGGCCATCGCCGATGCCGATGCCCGCCTCGAGCAGCGTATCGCCGAACGGCAGGAGGTCGTTGTCCCTGATCGTGTGCGTGAGCGTCAGCAGGTTTCGTCCACGACGATCTCATGATCCACCGGCTCATGCGGCGGCGAATCCTGGTTTCGTGGCTTGTCGCCGGGACGCTGCTGGCAATTGTCACTCTCGGTGGCTGCGCTCCAACACCCGCTTTCATCGAAGACGACTGTCCAGTCTACGAAGACCTCGGCATCCTTCGCGTCAATCCAGCTGGGGCCCTCGATCGACATCTTCGCCTGCAGGCAGCGTTTAAGGTCTGTCCTCCTGAAGAAGGATTGGCCGAAATCACTCGCAAGCGGATCGAGTTGAAGCACCACGCGATCAGCATGCTAAGTGCCCAGACGTTGGAGCAGATGGAGCATCCCCTGCGCGCTGAGCATCTACGTGAGAAGTTGCTGCTGATGGTCAATGAACACGTGTTGAAAAAAAGCGAGGTGACAGACGTCTTCATCACCGAGCTAGAGCTGGAATAAATCGCGCCGGCTCTATCCCTGAAGTCCTTCCTGCGCTCTATCACATAACTCCACCGCCTGATCACGCGATTCGCTCTCAGCAATGATGCGAACGACGGGTTCCGTATTGGATGGTCGTAGATGAATCCACGGACAACGTCGTGGGCCATCGATGTAGAGCTTCACGCCATCCTCAACGGGGTGTCGCTCGGCAGACGGATACGCCTCCAATAGTCGTCGAATCGCCCGCTGCTGGTCCTGTACATCGACGTCACTGACCTTGCGTTTTTCGATGACGTATCTGGGTAAGCGGCCGACCATCCTGTACAGGGGCTGTCTTGAGCGAGCCATCGCCTCCAGGACAAGTGCCATTCCTACCGCCGCGTCCCGCCCTGGGTCGACGGTTGGTAGGATAACGCCGCCATTGCCCTCGCCTCCAATCACCGCACCCTCAGCGATCATCGCGTCCATCACATTTACCTCACCCACCGGCGTGAGTATCACCGGACAGCCATTCGCCGTAGCTGCATCACTAACAACCTGCGATGTGGAAAGGGTGGTCACCACCGGACCACGCTCACGTGCCGTCACGGACTGCACGGCCAAGGCCAGCGTCAGGTCTTCTCCCAGGGGCTCGCCGTCGGCTCCGACAAGGGCGACACGATCGGCATCGGGGTCGATCGCAAAGCCGATGTGGCAATCAGCGTCGGTCACCTTGCGCCCAAGATCGATCAGATTTTCAGGGATCGGCTCCGGGTCATGGGCAAACTCACCGTTGGGTTCGGCGTGAATCAGATGAGCTTCGACTCCCAACAGATCCAGAAGTTGCTTCGCATAGATTGCCCCGGCGCCATTGCAGGGGTCCACTGCGGCGCGCAGTCGCGCACCGCGAATGAGATCTACGTCGATCGCTGCCAGCAATCGTTCAAAATGCCTCTTTCTCACCGTATCAGAGTCAACCGACTCCGAAGTACCTGGTGCCGGCGCGGTACGCACGCGGCTTTCGTGGTAGGCGGACTCCACCAGCGCGCCGTCGTGGGCATTCAGGAAGATCCCATCTGCACGGATCAGTTTGAGCCCATTCCAGGGCGTCGGATTGTGGCTCGCAGTCAGGATGAGAGCCCCTTGAGCTTTGAGCTCGAGAACCATCAGTTTCGCCACGGGTGTCGCACAGATACCCAAATCGATTACGTGACAACCTGCTGCTTGCAGGGCGGTGCTCACGAGTCGGCCGTATGCCTCGCCCGAGGGCCGCGTATCCCGTGCAATCACCACGCGCGCGGCTTGGGGTAACCATGTGGCAAAGGCATCCGCAAAACGCTGGATCGTTTCGTCTGTCAGTGATTGTCCGACAATGCCGCGGATACCGGATACAGAGACAATCAATGGCGCTTCAGTCATCTGATGGCTCCGTGGCATGGATGGTGAGGAGCATATCTCGATCGACGGCAAGAACTTGCGCGGCGCTACCATTGCGGACACCGATTTCCAACAGGCCAGAGCTGCCGATCAGTGCGAGTAGTTCACCTGGGGGGGCATCCGTGTAGGTCGAGGAGATGGTTGAGATGCTCGCGTCACCAAGCTTGATCGTGTACAGGCGGCCCAATCGCTCTAGTTCTGAGACGCCAACATTGCTGATCAAGTTGCCAAAATGATCGATGTGCACGATGCGTCCCGTGATGGTTCCGTCGAGGAAATGACATGAAGCCATGGGCAATCTGATCGGGTCTTCGATCTGGCGCCCCGTCATGTTGATGTCGAGTCCCCTGGCCAGATGTGCGGCGACGGGGGCAAATACATCGCGACCGTGGAATGTGGGGCTCACAGGCTGGCGGTGTAGCTCGTGGTTGGTCAGCTCATGGATTCGAATCTGTGGCAGATTCAAGACATGACTAAACAAGCCGTTGTCGGGGCCCACCCATCGATGACGACCATCATCGATGGCGATGGCCCGTCGCTTTCCGCCGACGCCCGGGTCGACGACGGCGAGATGTACTGTGCCCAAAGGGAAGGTTGGTGTGCCATGTCGCAGAGTATGACTGCCCGCCGCAATATCTTGTGGAGCGATTTCGTGCGTGATATCCACGAGGGTTAAGGCGTCATCGATTTCGAGTAGTGCACCCTTCATGGCACCCACGTACGAATCGCGGATGCCGAAATCCGATGTCAGGGTAACGATCGGCATAGGCAGGATTCAGCCAGTGGTGCCGTCGCCAGCGTCCGTACCGGTGTCACCCGTGTCGGTGCCGGTGTCGGTTCCCGTATCGGCTCCGTCATCGCCGGTATCCGCACCTGCATCTGTCGCCTCCCCACCGGCATCGCCCGTATCGCCCGCGTCGCCTGTATCCCCGGTCTCGCCACCCGTGTCGCCAGTATCTCCGGTATCTCCGGTATCTCCGGTATCTCCGGTATCTCCGGTATCATCAACTGGATCGTCCGGATTCGCGTCGCCCTCATCGGGCTGTAGATCCTCTAAGTCGACGGCAAGACGCAAATCGATGCTGACCCTGGTCGTGTCATCTGTGACGATGGTGATGTTCGTCTGCGTACCCGTGAGGATGAGTCGGCCATCGAGATCGAATCCCTCAATTGTCAGCGTCACGCCTGATCCAGGCGACAGGGCACCGATGGTCAGTAGGGCAGGGCCCAGGGGCGTCTCGTATGTGAGTTCCTTGATAATCGTGGGGGCATTCGGCACGTCCAGGCGGGCGACGAGACTGTCCACAACCGTCGCCAGAGGTTTGGGCAAGGGAACAGATAGAGTGAGGGCCGCCTCTTCGTCGTCAGGGGCCGACGAGGATGGGTCGAGTGGATTGTTACGTTCAATGCTGCTACAGCCCACTGCAAGGAAAAGGCCGCAAAGCAGAACAGGTAGCGATTTATAGGGCAAGGCGTTCCTCATGGTGTGTCTCATCTGTCCGGCAAGTATACGATGGCAACAGACCCTCTACCATAGAATCGGCACACCGGCTACATTGCTTGATACTCTCACCGCCTACTGTATCGTAGGTCGGTCTGTTTTCATACCTAAAGAAATCGAATCTATCCAACGATGGCAGCACAACTGCGCTGTCCCTGTCTACTCCTCGTCCTGCTGAGCCTGGGTTCCTCTTGCGCCTTCCTGGGGCAAGGTTCACCCGGGTTGGATGGTCCGCCGCGACTGACGGCTTCCTTCGACAGCGGCAGCGCCAGTGCCCGACTGCAGTGGCATCGGGTGCGAGGGCATGATTTTCTGCGCTACCAGATCGAACGCAGTCATGTGGACGCTTTCGATCCCACTTTCGAGGTCCTGGGGAAATTGGTTGATCCAAAGGACACGACCTTCGTCGATGAGGGGATCACGGCGGATCGTAGGTATCGGTATCGTGTGCAGGCCTATTATGCTGTTGGCAAGGATCGCGACAAGGAAGCTTTCCTGGAAAGCGAACTGGTTGAAGGAGGTATCCACCCCTTCGATGAAGCCTGGGCGTTGCCACCGGGCTTTCTGCCGACACGCGTGCTGGCCGCAGGGGACGTGGTCAATGTCCTTGGCGCGGGTGCAGGATATGTCGCCCGGTTCGATCTCGATGGGCGCGAGGTGGGCAGGTGGCGTTTCACCTCCGGGCTGAATGCCTGCCTGGAGACAGCGACCCTCGATGGCCCTGCGGCGGCACTCGGTTCAGATGGAAGTCTGTTCGTCGTCCACAACGTCTTTGAGGAAGGCAGTGCACCTCTGCCACGCTGGACCAAATTTGATCCCAAAGGACAGTTGCTTTGGACGAAGCCATTGGAAGCGGTTTTTGTCCGCCATATTGTCATCGACGAGGGACGCGTCTTCATCGAGAGTGTGAGCCAACTCCAGCAATTCGACGAAGAAGGGGAATTCGTCGCACGATTTCCGGTCCCACCACTTATGGTATCAAGTCTGCGTTGGTGGAAAGGTGCCCTGGCTGCCCTTGTCGAGCCACTGGGATTCGACAGTTCAGGTTGGCAGGCGCCGCGGCTGGTGACCTATACGAGCTTTGAGCGACAGCAAGCACAGTCGGTGTTAGGGCGAGATCCCCTGTCTGAGGAGGATCGTGGCGCTGGTCTCCTGCGGCGCCCAAGCGACTTCGCCGTGGATGATGTGGGTGGCCGGATCTTCGTTGTCAATGCCGGACACCATCGGGTCGAGGTCTTCAGAGGATCGCGGTTTCTTACGCGCTGGGGGCAGGAAGGCCAGGAGCGCAATGGAGATTTTCAGTTCCGCGGCAAGGCGTGGGTAGTTGATGATCTGACGTCCGGCACACGACATCAACGTGAGGTCGTCGCTGGTGGCATCGCTCTGGATCAGCATGGCTCAATCTATGTTGCTGATACCTTCAACAATCGAATTCAGAAATTCGCTCCCTGAGGCCAGGAAACGACGTAGCGTTCCATGTTCCGTCTCCTACAACAATCCGTATGGTCAGCGGCCCTGCTGGCGACACTCTTCGCCGCATCGCTCGAGGCAAAGACACGCTACAATGTCTGGGCGAAAGAGAAGATCCGTTACAACTACGAGCGGGTGCAGACGGATCCCTACAATGCTGAACTGAGGGTGTTGCTGGGCAACGCGTATTTCGCCGATGGTGACTTGATACGGGCTTTGGCCCAGATCGAACAAGCGATCGAATTGGATTCGGCGTATGCAGAGGCACACTGCAATCTGGCCATTGTTCTACAGGCTCAATCAAGGGCGACGGATGCAGAGGCCTCCTACCGGCGAGCGTTAGATCTCGACTCGACTCTCGTCGACGCGATGGCGGGTCTCGGTACGCTCTTGTGCAGAAGATTGCAGCACGGAGAGGGCATCGACTATCTGGCGAAGACGCTCGAATTCGATGCTCGACGCGACGACGCCCGATTTAATCTTGGTGTCGCCTATCACCGCGTAGGTGACTATCGACGCGCCGTGGAGCAGCTGGAGACCCTGCGCGCTCGGCACTTCGAGTTCCCCGGTTCAGATCGTGCTTTGAGCCAGGCATACTTTGCCCGCGGACTGGTTCTCTTTGATGCAAAGCTACCGACTGAGGCGATCACGTTTTTCGACAAAGCAACTGCACTGCGAGAGCACGCTGACGTGCACTATGCTGCGGGGCTGGCACACATGAGATTGGCAGATCTGCCTGCGGCAGAGACCGCCTTTGCCCGTGCCATCGAGATGGAAACAGATCATGTGCCCGCTTTACACAATCTTGCCGTCATCTACGAGCAAACAGGGCGCCTCGAATTGGCGACACCCCTGCTCCATCGAGTGGTCGAGTTGACGCCGCATCTGGCCACGATCGATGCGGCTCGCAATGCCTCGTATGATGAGACGATTCTGCTGGAGTGAGCGGTCTCCTGGCCGCCCCAAGCGCCTGTGACACAAGGGGAAGCGCGTTGACTTTGACAGGGGGGGCACCTACATTGACAGGCTGAAATTCAGCACCAACCTCCCACATTGGGGCCGCATGGCTAAAGAAGAATCTATTGAGGTACAAGCGACTGTGAAGGAGGCGTTGCCCAACGGCTTCTTCAAGGTCGAGATGGAGAACGGACACGAAGTCCTGGCTCACATCTCTGGTAAGATGCGAAAGTATTACATCCGGGTTCTGCCCGGTGACCAGGTCACGGTTGCCCTGTCGCCGTACGATCTGACCCGCGGTCGTATCACGTTTCGCAATCGCTGACTGCCTCGAAAACACTGCTACCTCGAAGTACTGCTGCATCGAATACTGATTATCGAAGTCACTGGCCGGTGAGGCCTGCCGGTGCTGTAGCTTGTCTGAGGGGGGAGATCGCTCTCTTCCTTTCGCAGAGGCACGCCATTCGAAGCGCTGCCCGTCCCATCTCCACTCTCTCTACCGACTGACGAACCTATGGGGAAGAAGCGCTCGTGGCCCTTTGCCGAAGCGACGCAGATCCATCAGCGACGATCGCGGCGAGGAGAGTCCAACGACAAGCCAGTACTTTACCAGACCGGATATGGGCCCAGCGGATTGCCACATATTGGCACTTTCGCTGAGGTCGCACGGTCTAGCTTTGTACGCACCGCCTATGAGAGGCTGACGGGTGAGGCCACTCGCCTGCAGGCATTCTCAGATGATATGGATGGGTTGGTCAAAGTCCCGGGCAATATCCCGGACGGCGATCGACTGCTGCGGCCACATCTCGGCAAGCCTCTCAGCGTGATTCCCGATCCCTTCGGTTGTTGTGACAGCTTTGCAGCCCACAACAACAGCAAATTGCAGCAATTTCTCGATGCGTATGGCTTTGACTACGAGTTCAAGAGTTCTCGTCAGGCCTACGAAGATGGTGAGTTCGACGAAGGACTCATCGTCCTACTGCAGAAGGTCGATGAGGTTCTGCAGGTCATTTTGCCAACCCTGCGCGAAGAGAATCGCGACGGCTGGTCGCCCTTTTTTCCAATCTGTCCCGCCTGTGGCTCAGTCTACGCTACACGCGTCACCGGCTATCATCCAGAGCGGGAGAGCCTGTCTTTCGCATGCGATCGACAGGCAGACGGATTCCAAGGGTGCTCAGAGTCGGGTGAACTTTCCATCCGTGGTGGAAATGTAAAAGTGGGTTGGAAGGTCGACTGGGCTCTGCGCTGGTTCACATATGATGTGGACTACGAGATGTCAGGAAAAGACCTGATCGATTCGGTCAAGTTGTCGAGTCGCATTGTTCGCGTGATGGGCAAGCAACCGCCGGTAACGATGATCTATGAGCTTTTTCTCGACGAGGAGGGCAAGAAGATCTCCAAGAGCGTCGGCAAAGGACTTAGCGTCGATCACTGGGTCGATTTCGCGCCCATCGAGTCTCTGCTCTACTACATCCTGCAGAATCCGCAGCGAGCGAAGCGACTCTACTGGGATGTTGTGCCAAAAGCGGTAGATGACTATCTCGAGGCACTGCGTCGTTGGCCCCAAGTGCCTGAGGATGAGCGCGAAGACAGTGATCTCTGGCACATTTTTGCAGGTGCCAGCGACGTGCCGAGCTACAACGCCGGGGTGAACTTCACCGTCGTCAACAACCTTATCTCGGCTTTAGGCAGCGATGATAAAGATCTGCTGCGCGACTTTCTCCTGCGCTATGATCCCGCCATCGGAGACTTTCCTGATGTGCTGGATAATCTGGTGCACAAGGGTCTGAACTACTATCGCGAGCAGGTTCTTCCTGATAAGGTCTATCGTGATCCGACCGCCGAAGAGAGGGGCCTCCTGCTGCAGGTATGCGACAGGCTGGAAGCGAGCGAGATCTCCGGAGAGGATGCCGAGAAGCGGCTGCAAAGTATTCCTTTTGATGTTGCCAAGGAAGCCGGGATCGAACCACGTTCGTTGTTCACGAGTTTCTATGAAGTGGTGCTCGGGCAGGAGCGCGGGCCACGTTTTGGAACATTCGTGCAACTCGTCGGCAAGGAGCGCGTACTTCAAATGCTGCGAGAGAAGGTCGGTTGATCCGACCTCACTGAAGGACGATACCTTAGGCGGCTCGGTGGGATTTCCTGCCGAGCCGTTATTTTTTGGCCCTGAGCCAGGCGTCGTATTCCTTCTGCCCCTCTGCATTGAGAGGGTAGTATTTCTCAATGTCACCCGTCTCTTCCAGTTTCTGTCGCTCGAAGGTCTCCCGTCCTTCTCGCTTGCTACAGTATTCGATGACCTGAGGCGCCAGTTTGGGCGGTACGACAACGACGCCATCGTCATCTCCGACGATGATGTCGCCAGGAAATACCAATGCTCCCCCGCAGGCGATGGGGACATTGTAATCCCAGGGATACATTTCAAAATGGCCGGCATTGTGTGGGGTGCCGCCGCGGAGAAATAGTGGCAGGCCAATCTCGCGGGCTTGCGGCAAGTCACGTATACATCCATCGACGACGAGGCCGCGAGCGCCCTTGGCGTGAATCGCCGTCATCAGCATTTCGCCCAGACAGCCAGTCTGCATATTGGCCCGCGCGTCGACGACGAGCACATCGCCATCCTGGACGGCAATGACTGCCGACCACAGGGCTGACCGTTTCTCCTGGCTCTCCTCTGCATGTCCTTCAACAATGTCTTCGCGTTTGGGCATGAAATTCAGCGTCACAGCGGTGCCTACGGTTTTGGCACCCATCGTGAAGGGAGCCGGGCCGCATACAAAGGCTCGTAGTACGCCACAGACTTCCCGCAAGGCGGAACTGATCGTCGCCGTACCGAATTCCTGGAAAGGTTCGAGCAGGTCAGAGGTCATGGCGCACGATCGATCATAACTCGGCCAGGGCGTCATCGATGATCTGCTTCAGACGCGCGGTCTCCGTCTTGAAATTCCATCCCGCCGCAAGCAAGGGCTCCTGCGTCACAAATTCGACACAGATCACACCGTCGTAGGCGTCGGCCGCCAGTTTTCGTATGAGGCGCGGAAAGTCAATGCTGCCTTCATCCGGTCGTGCCTGGAACGAATCGGGAGACGATTGCTTGGCGTGGAAGTGTCGCGCATGGGGATGCAATATCTCGATCTGCTCGTGGCCAAGACCCAACTGTACCTGGTGAGCATAGTCGACGGTCAGCCCAAGTCCCGGTACCGCTTCGACGAGTCGGATCGCGTCGGCTGGTTGTTCGGCGATCGAACCGATACAGGGCTCGATATTGCATTGTAGCTGTCTATGTGCGGCGACATCTACCATGAACCGTAGCTCCTCCACAGACAGATCGAAGGCTTCCAGAGGTGACTGGCCTTCCTCCTCATGTATATGTCCGGGAATCATCATCACGCTCTCGAAGCCCGCCTTCTGAGCAAAACTGGTGATTCCATCGTACATACTGCGGGTCCAACTGCGCGTTTGCGGGTCGGGATGATTGATGGGATGGCCGAAGTGCATGATGAACAGTTCGGACACAGCGATGCCATGTTCATCCAGGACCCGACGCAACCGGTCGGCTTGACCGTCGGCATCGTCTACGGCCTCTTGCGGCAGGATCTGGTGATAGTTGCTCCAGCCGGCACCGACATCCACCAGATCAAAGCCGAGGTTGGCAACAACGGGTGCCGCCTCCTCTATGGTCAGGTCGCCAAAACTGAAGGTTGCGCCTGCAACACGAGTCATGAGTGCCTAACAGTCGAGGGTATGGTCGCGTTCCCATTGGCTCAGATCCGTGGCGTAGGCATTCCATTCAGCGGTCTTCAGCTTCACGAATGCCGACACGGTCTCTGAACCAAGAGACTTGGCGAGGGTCTGGTTGGTTTCCAATTCGCGCAGGGCGTCCAGCAAATTGAGAGGGAGTCGTTCTGCGTCAGCCGCCTTTTCAGGTTCGGCGTAGACATTGATGTCGAGTCGCTTGCCAGGATCTCGTTGTTTCTCGATTCCATCCAGGCCGGCGGCACCGATGACAGTGGGTAACAGATATGGATTTGCGGAGCCATCAGCAAGCCGCAGTTCGAAGCGGCCTGCATCTGGTATGCGCACCATGTGGGTCCGATTGTTGCCACTGTAGGTCACCAGATTGGGCGCCCATGTGGCACCTGAATTCGTCACCGGAGCATTAATACGCTTGTAAGAGTTCACTGTCGGATTGGTTATGGCACACATGGAGGTCGCATGCTCCATGATGCCGCCGAGAAAGTGATAGCCAAGTTCGGAGACACCCAGTTCGCCCGCTGGATCAGCGAAGAGATTGGTCTCGCCGTCAGTTGACCAAAGGCTCACATGTGTATGGCAGCCGTTGCCCGTCAAATCGGCAAAGGGCTTTGGCATGAAGGTCGCTCTGATACCGTGATTCTCGGCGATGGACTTTACCATGTATTTGAAGAAGGCGTGGCGATCGGCCGTGACGAGGGCGTCAGCGTAGTCCCAGTTCATTTCGAACTGACCATTGGCATCCTCGTGATCGTTCTGATAGGGGCCCCAGCCGAGGGACAGCATGGCATCGCAGATCTCGCTGATCACATCATAGCGCCGCATCAGGGCAGCTACGTCGTAACAGGGCTTGCTCTGTCTATCCGACGCATCCGCCAGACCATCGCCCTCGGGTGTGATCAGGAAGTATTCGCACTCCACGCCGTGTTTGAGGCGATAGCCCTTTTCTGCCGCGCCCTTCAGGACACGCTTGAGCGCGTTGCGTGGTGCGTGCTCAACTTCTTTGCCATCCATATGCAGATCGGCTGCGAGCCAGCCCACATTCGGTCGCCAGGGCAGTTGGATCAGGCTTGATGGATCCGGTACAGCGAACATATCGCTGTCAGCGGGGGTCATATCCAACCAGGCGGCAAATCCTGCAAAACCAGCACCATCCCGGGCCATATCGTCGATGGCCGCGGCGGGGACAAGTTTGGCGCGCATGACGCCGAACAGATCCACGAAGGAAATGAGGAAATAGTCGATCCCCTTGTTGCGTGCTTCCTTTGCCAGATCGATGGTCATCTACATTCTCCAGCTGTTGGTTTCGGGCTTCAGGTTCCTGGTATCCAGCTTGTGCCGGCCAGTGGCACTCGAGCCATGGCGGCCGCTTCGACGGTCAGGGCCACCAGATCCTCCGGTTCGAGGCTCAAAACGTTGCTTTTTCCATTGGCTCGCGCAAGCGTTTGCAGTTCCATCGTCATCACCGTGAGATAGTTGGCGAGTCGACGACCTGCCTTGACCGGATCGAGGCGTTGCGCCAATTCGGGTCGCTGCGTGGTGATGCCGGCTGGATCATTGCCCTCGTGCCAATCATCATAGGCACCGGCCGTCGTGCCCATTTTCTGGTATTCCTCCTCCAGTGCAGGATCGTTGTCACCAAGGGCAACCAGAGCGGCAGTGCCGATGGCTACGGCGTCGGCTCCCAGCGCGAGTGCTTTGGCCACATCGGCTCCGGAGCGGATCCCACCGGAGACCACCAATTGAACCTTGCGATGCATGTCCAACTCTTGCAGAGCACGCACCGCCTCAGGAATTGCTGCAAGGGTCGGGATCCCCACGTGTTCGATGAAGACCTCCTGCGTCGCTGCCGTACCACCTTGCATGCCATCGACGACGACGACATCCGCACCGGATTTCACACTCAGCGCCGTATCGTAGTAGGGGCGTGCGGCCCCGATTTTTACATAGATCGGCTTTTCCCAAGCCGTAATCTCCCGCAACTCCTGAATCTTGATCGCCAGGTCATCGGGGCCGGTCCAATCCGGATGTCGGCAGGCAGAGCGCTGATCAATGCCTTCGGGTAGTGTTCGCATGCCGGCAACGCGCTCGGTAATCTTCTGTCCTAGTAGCATGCCGCCACCACCTGGTTTTGCTCCCTGCCCGACAACGATCTCTATTGCGTCGGCCCGGCGCAGGTCATCTGGATTCATGCCATAGCGGGACGGCAGCACTTGGTAGACGAGCTTGTCTGAGTGGCCGCGTTCCTCTTCGGTCATGCCACCATCTCCCGTTGTCGTCGACGTGCCCATGGCCGATGCACCTCGACCGAGGGCTTCCTTGGCCTGCCCGGAGAGAGAGCCAAAACTCATCCCCGCGATCGTGATAGGGATCTTGAGCTCGATCGGTTTGCTCGCAAATCTCGAACCCAGAACGACGTCCGTATCGCAACGCTCTCGATACCCCTCAAGGGGATACCGCGACATCGAGGCCCCCAGGAAGAGCAGATCGTCAAAGTGGGGGACTTGGCGCTTGGCCCCACCACCACGGATATCATAGATCCCTGTCGCTGCCGCGCGCCGGATCTCCGATAGGGTGTAGTCATCGAAGGTGGCCGATTTTCGTGGTACCGTAGCAGGGATGTTGAAGGAGTCCGCCTCGTCAGGCATCAGTATTCATCCATGTGATCAATAGAGAAGTGGTAGAGCTTTCTGGCCGAACCGTAGCGGGTAAAACTGGCGGGATCCGCATCGAGTCTGGCGCGATCCAGTAGCTGGGAGACGACGGCAAGGTGCTGCTCTTCCATTGGCTTCTGTATACAGTCTGCCCCAAGACTGGCCACATTGCCGCGAATGTATATCTCGGCCTCGTAGATCGAGTCACCCAGATCCGTGCCGGCGTCACCGAGTACCACCAGGCGACCTGCCTGTGCCATGAAGGCGGACATGTGACCCACGTCCCCACCGACGACGATATCGACACCCTTCATCGAGATCCCCGCTCGGGCGGATGCGGAACCTTCGACAACGACGAGCCCGCCGTGGCCACTGGCGGCCAGGGACTGGCTTACATCACCTTTCACCCGCACCGAGCCGGACATGACATTTTCGGCACAGCCTGTGCCGGCATTCCCCATCACCGTGATGTCTGCCTCCTTGCTCATGCCGGCGCAATAATACCCGGCGTGGCCATCGATGGAGATCTCCAAGGGCGCATCGAGTCCGCAAGCCAGTGCATGTGCTCCACCTGGATGCAGAACTCGGTAGCTTCCTTCCTGCGCTTGTTGCAGTGCCGCATTGACTTGCCTCACACTGAGGGTGGCCAGATCCAGGTCTGCTGTCATGCGGCGTGGCTCCAGGCATAGACGGTTGCTGGTTTTGGCTCCCATATCTGCGCATGGGCTACCCCAGGCAGCTGGGCGATGGCGCGAAATTCAGACGACATGGCGACCCAGTCATCGGTCTCGGCGATGACGGCGGGTTTGCAGGCAATGGGATCGCGCACGACGGCAAACCCGTCGCGTGTGCCAATGGCAAGGGTATAGAAGCCATCGAGGTCGCTGAGGGCGCGTTCGATGGCGACTTCCAGTGTATCACCTTCGCGCATGCGCCATGCCAGGTAACCTGCAGCCACCTCGGAATCGTTCTCGGTCTGAAATGTCTCCCCACTCCGACGCAGGCGTTCGCGCAGGCGATTGTGATTCGACAAAGATCCATTGTGTACCAAGCAAGTGTCGGCACCTGTGGAGAAGGGGTGCGATCCGGCGATGACGACGGCGGATTCGGTTGCCATGCGAGTATGGGCGATGGCATGCCGACCACTTCGTCGCGCCAGGCCGAAGCGCTCGGTGATCGCATCAGGGTCGCCGATCCCCTTGAACAGTTCTATCGCGTGACCCACGGAGAGCACGGACACATCCGGCGCGATCTCGATGATGCGATTGCGTGCCACGGCGCCATCCCCGGCTGAGTGCAGTATCGCGTGGTCCTCGACTTCAATCACCTCGACGGCTTCGCCAACAACCCGCTCCACGTCGACACTGAGTGCTTGCCAGTCTGTCTCACCTGTCAATGACAGACAGGTGATCTTCGATCTGGTCTCTGGCACGTCGTAGATGGCGAAGCCGGCAGAATCAGGACCACGATCCACCATCTCGTGAACCATTCGTGCTGTGAGGGCCCCGAGTTCAGGTTGCAGAGCGGAATTTTTCAGGAAGAGTCCAACGATCCCACACATGATTCTGCTCTATCCGGCCAGCGTTTGCAGGGCGTTGGCACCGATCGGTTCGATGCCAAATTCTCGTCCCGCCTCCATCAGAGTGTCCCACATATAGCCCCCCAGGGCACGGCCGCCGATCAGCCTGAAGGCGGGTAGATCGCCCATGTCGACGCGCAGGATCAGTTGCCGGGTCTTGGCAACACTCGTCAGTTGCGCCGTATCGGCGGGAAATTCACCAGAATCAAAATCCAGACCACAGACCTTGCTCAGCAAACAAGGAGCTTCGGGACCGACAACGCGAATTTCGAAACGGCCGTGGGTGACGTCGGTCATTGTAACAGGTGTCGCCTCACAGCTTGTCGTGAGGGTCGCCAAATTCTCCATATGAGATGCCTCGGTCGTGCCTACGTGGGCGAGATCCGGGCGCAAAAGCGCTGTTTCCACCGAGTCGGTTCTGACCACCCTGCCTACAAGCTCCGGCGCCGCATCAAAGGTCTGCTGCAAGACTTGCCCGATTCCATCTCCCTGTAAAAGCAATTTGCCGCGCCAGGACTCATCGCCGATCACTGCGGCCTGTCTGGCAACCTTCACTTCCGCATCCGCGCCAGCAAAGCTGGCAGGTAGGCGCCAGCCACCGTCGGATTGCATCATCGTCGCGCCGAGGTGGAGCCAGGCCGTTTCGAGGGGGGATGTCAAAAATGGTGTCGCCATCAGCCGCGCACGCGCTTTCCCTCAGGATCATAGAACGGACCATGGTGCACGGTGGCCTGCTCCAGTTGTCCCTCCACATGGATATGGAAAGTGGCTCCCTCCTGCGCTGCCAACTCAGCAGGCAACCAGCACAAACCAAGGGTCTCCTGCAGGGTGGGGGAGTAACGACAAGAGGAAATCCAGCCGATGATAGTCGGTGCGCCGCGATCATTCTGCTGGACGATCTGCAAGCCCTCGATGATACGATCTGCCCGGCGCCCCGTGCGAAAACCAACGAGACGCTGTTTGGGCCCCTCCTCGGAGATCCGGTTAAGGGCACGCCGTCCGAGGAAGTCTTCTTCCTTGTCCAGATGTACCGCCCATGGGGCATCCGCCGAGAGGGGATCCGTCAGGGCGTCCGTGTCCTGGCCAACGATGAAGTGCGCCTTCTCAAGTCTCAGGATTCGCTGCGCCTCGACACCAAAGGGACGCAGACCATGCGCTGCTCCTGCCTCCACCAACGTTTCCCATAGATACGGACCGTAGCCTGCGGGGCAATGGATCTCATAACCCAACTCGCCGGTAAAGCCGATCCGCAGCAGCAGGCACTCGACACCGGCTACCTGGGTTCGACGGGCACGCATATAGGGGAATTTTCGATGACTCAAGTCCCGGGACGTGAGTGGTTGAAGCACGTGGCGAGCAAGGGGACCCGTCAGATTGAAGGCAGCATGGGTTTCGGTCAGGTCCGTGATATGGACGCCCTCGCCCCATCCCGACTGCCGCCACCACTCCATCCATTCGAAGGCACCGCTCGCACCCGTGGACGTGGTGGAGACATACCACTCGTTGTCGCTCAGGCGAGCGCAAACGCCGTCGTCGAGGATGACGCCCTCATCGTTGCACATGATGCCATAACGCACTCGTCCCCGCCCGAGGTCTTGCCACTGATTCACATAGAGTCGCTCCAGCATCGTCGCCACGCCGGGACCGGTGAGCTTGAGTTTTCCCAGGGGGCTGACATCTATCAGACCCACCGTCTCGCGCACAGCGCGTACTTCCTCCGTCGGATCTCCATAGTGCTCAGGTCGCATCCACGGACCGGCCACCATCATTCGGGCGCCCGCGTCGACATGCCACGGATGGACGGCAGACAGCTGTACGGGCTCCATCTTCTGTCCCGCCAGCGCTCCAAGTGAGACCGGTGTGACCGGCGGCCGCCCAGTGGTTCGCCCTGTCTCCTGCACTGAATGGCCCGTTGCGCGGGCACACAGTCGAATGCTGTTGAGACCACACATCCGACCCTGGCATGGCCCCATACCCACCGTGCTGTAGCGTTTCAGCAATTCGATACGATCGAAGCCCTCACTGATCGCTGTCTCGATGTCGGTATCGGTTACGTCCTCACACAAACAGACAATGCGCTTGTCACCACCCACCACGGGTGCCGATACCAGTGGTGACGATCGGCGAAGGTCTGCTGTTGCCAAGTCGTTCGTACTCGAGACCGTCGGGGCCGGGTCTGTGGAGGGCGATCTGTCGCCGGCGGCAGCGGCGGCTCCTGCTGCGGCTCCCTGAGTCCACTCCTGCTCGGCGGTACACGGGCCGGTGACGCGCCCCGCCAGATACAGTCCCTCGGGAAGCTCTTCCAACTGCATTTCCGCCTGTGTGTCATTGTAGCGACTGCGGGCGCCGGCCATGGTGGCCAATTCGGTCGCAGGCACCCACGTTGTGCTGAGGGAAACAAAGTCACAACGAAGGACATGCTGCGGATCGGACCCGTCTGTCGGCACGAGGGTTACTTCCTCTATGCCGCGCTTGCCGCGTGCTTCACCGATTGTGTAGCCGTACAGGACGTTCACACCTGCAGCCTGCACGGCGTGCGCATCGGCGTTTGTCACGGGAGCTTCGCGCTCGTCAACGAGGGCCGCGATCTCTACGCCTGCCGCAAGCAGATCTGCAGCGACAGCCCATCCCGCGTCATTGGCTGTCACCACGACACCCCGTTCACCCGGCGTGACGCCATACATGTGAAGCAATCGTTGCACTGCGGTGCCCAACAACACGCGGGGTCGATCATTGCCCGAAAACACGGGTGGTGATTCAAAGGCTCCCGTGGCGACGACGACGGCACCCGCACGAATCTTGTACAGTCGCTGCTCGCAGACGGCAGAGAGCCAGTGATCCTGATACCAACCAACGACGGCTGTGTCGGTCAAGATCTGGGCACCTGCCTGTTCAAGACGACGTCGACAATCGGCGACTTTCTCGGAGAGGATACTGTCTGTGCGAGAAAAACGCAGATGGCCGCCAAGTTGCGGATTCTCATCGATCAGCAACACACGGGCACCCGCTTCGGTGGCACTCACGGCAGCACTCAGGCCAGCCGGACCACCGCCCACGACGACGACGTCGGCGTGTAGATATTGCTTGTCGTAGTCGCCTTCGGGTGTGTTCTGATCGATCACGCCGAGCCCGGCCGCATTGCGCAGCACGCGCTCAAAGGCGGGCCACAGCATGCGGGGGCGATGAAAGACCTTGTAGTAGAAACCAACCGGCAGAAAGCGCGAAACAGACTCGGTGAGAGACATCATGTCATTGTCGAGAGACGGCCAGGCATTCTGTGGCCTGACATCCATGCCTTCTTCGAGGGCGCGTTTACACGAACGCACACTCGGCTCGTCGCCGATCTGAACCAGGCAGTTTGGGCAGTGGCCAGCGCCGCACAGCAGACCGCGAGGTCGATGATACTTGAAGGAGCGACTCAGAATGCTGACGCCCGCAGCGGTCAGAGCTGAGGCGACCGTATCACCGCTGTAGCCTTCATAGGTTCGCCCGTCAAAGCGAAACTCAATCGGTTGACCGCGTTCCACGACCTGCCCATCACGTGCCTCGATGCGCCGACCTGTCATGGTGCGTCCTTCTGCGGCTGGTCTTGTGGCTGCAAGCGCCAGGTTCGTGCGATCACATTGGTTCGCCTGTCGCGCTCAACGAGAAACCACAGGCCACATCCAGACCGGTGATACCACCACTCCGTCTGTACACCCATGCTATTGTGACGCAGATAGAGGAAACGGGTCCATTCAACATCAGAGGCATCTGTCGATGGCGAGGGACGGGGGGTGTAGTCGCTGCCATAGCGAAATTCAGCGGCATTGCGCACACCACAGTTGGGACACTCGAGACGCAGCATGTCAGTGGCCCACCGAGGCTGCGCCCTTTTCGCCTACCTGATCGAACTCGGCGAAGCGGGACAGGCGAAAGGGATGTAGTAAGTCTGGTGTGCGGCGTGTGGCGATCAGTTCCGCCATGGTCTTGCCACAGATCGGTGATGCTTTGAAGCCATACGTTCCCCATCCGGCATCGATAAGGAAATTTTCCACTGGGGTTATGCCCATCAATGGCGAGAAATCGGGTGGCATCTCGCACAGACCTGCCCACTGGCGCAGAATACGGGCCTTCGAAAGGAAGGGGAACAATTCAAGGACGTGACCTGACAGGCCCTCCAGGAAATCAAGACTCCCGGCGACGTTGTACGAAGTGAAGGGATCGACACTCGCTCCCATCACGAGTTCGCCGCGGTCAGACTGGCTGACATACACATGCAGAGAGCCGGAGACGACGACGACATCAAGGAATGGTTTGAGTGGCTCCGTCACACATGCCTGGAGAGGAAAAGTGTCTAGGGGAAGTTCCAGGCCTGCCATGGCGGCCACATTTGATGCCCAGCCGGCAGTGGCAGAAAGCACGAGCCCCGCAGAGATGTCTCCACCTGTCGTTTCGACACCGGTGACGGCGCCGTTGTTGAGTGTCAGACCCGTGACTTCTGTGTACTGATGTATGTCCACGCCACGTTGATCGGCGCCCCGCGCATACCCCCATACGACGGCGTCGTGGCGGATGATGCCACCCGGTGGATGATAGAGTGCCGCGAGTATCGGGAAGCGGGGGTGGTCACTCAGATCGAGCTGCGGGCAGATCCGCGCCAGTTCGTCCGGATAAACGAGACGTGAATCAACACCCTGCAACTTATTGACCTCAGCACGCCGGCGCATTGTGCGCACAGAACCATCGTTGTGAGCGAGCGTCAGATGGCCACGCTGAGAGAACATGACATTGAAGTCGAGATCCTGTGCCAGGCCCTCGTAGAGTTTGACGCTGGCGTCATAGAAGCGCACACCCTCGGGCGTGAGGTAGTTGGAGCGGATAATCGCCGTATTACGCCCTGATCCACCGGCGCCGATGTAACTCTTGTCGATGACGGCGACGTTGGTGATGCCGTGATCCTTGGCCAGGTAGTAGGCACAGGCCAACCCATGAGCGCCGCCGCCGATGATGACGACGTCGTAGTGATTCTTCAGGGGGCGATCGTGCCACATTCGTGGCGGCTCTGCCCCCAGGCCCTGGCGAAGCAATGTCAGTGACATGGATCCGGGGTGGATGATGAGTCAGTGGCCAACAATGGCGAGGCGGGAAAGATGAGACGAATAGCCCGGCTTCGCCATAGGGCGAACTGAACACGTGCACCGTAGCAGATGGCAAACGCTGCCCATGCCGCGACGGCGATAGAGGCAGTTCGCTCTAGGGGAGCTGGATCACTGGCTCATCTGGATCGGGACGGTAGAGCAAAACTGTGCGGCCGAGCACCTGAATCAGATGGGAGCCGGTCGCCGTCGCTAACGCGCTCGCCGCCTCTTTCCGATCGAGTTCGCAGGCCCGCTCCAGGCGCACCTTTACAAGCTCAGCCTTGTTGTAGGCGTCCTGGACGGATGCCAGGACCGGCTCAGACAAACCTTGTCGGCCAACTGAGACCGTCGGTTTGAGTCCGTAGGCAAGGGATCGAAGGTGGCGTCGCTGTTTGCCACTCAAGTCGGGTTTGTCAAACACGTCGGTGCGTTCACTCATGAGTCAGAGACCGTATAGGTAGTGTTGACCCGCAGATCACCCGTGTGCATGCGGCGTCGGACGGTTCCTTTGAGCGCCGCTTTGATCAAATGGCGGCTGCCAGGAATCAGGACGCTCAGGCCGAGCAGGTCAGTGAGAAAGCCGGGGGTCAACAATAACAGACCCCCGCCGAGGATGAGCACACCGTCGAAAATCTCGTCTCCTGGAAATTGTACTGCGCGCAGCGCCTCCTGCAGACGGACGAGGGCCCGCAGGCCCTGACTACGTGCCAACCAGGCACCGGCCGCACCTGTCAGCAGGACCACGGCAATTGTCAGCGTCACACCGATTCGACTTCCCACTTCGACCAACAGAGCCAGTTCGATCACGGGAATCAGTGTGAACATCAGGAACAGTTTCAATAACAAGGAGACCTATCTCACGGTGACGTTGATATACGCTTCCATAGAAGATCTGTGTCAGGGGTAGTCATGCGCAACAGCAGTAGATAGCGGGAACGGCCTTTGCATTGGTTACGCCATGGAAACCTCAGGAGTCCACCGCCGCTGTCCGGCTCTTCTTGCCGCCCTGTGCCTGGGGCTGGGCATCGTCTGCTCAGAGTTTCTTGCACCACCGACATGGCTGTGGCTTACGAGTGCAGGCATCTTCTGGGTCGTCGTTCTTCTTCTCTATCTATGGGGAACTGCCGCCAGGATCGCGTCCTGGATGCTCTGCATATCCTTGTTCGGGTTGGGCGGTATCCGTCACCATCAAGACACAAGACTGTTACCTGCAAACGACATACGTCAGGCCCACGTCTACGGCAGCAAAGGGGAGCTGACGGCGTCGCTGGACCACGACCCGGAAACTCTCGCGGATGGGCGGCGGCGAGTTCGTGTGCGTGCGGAGATTCTGTGCGCAGATGATGGAGACTGCCGCGAGCTGTCGGGTGATGTATTGCTGACCGTGCGTCCCGAAGTCACGCAGTTCACGGCGACCGCCGGTGATCGACTTCGAATTCTCTGCAGGATCCTGAAGCCACAACCAGCACGCAATCCGGGCGAATTCGACTACCGACGATTCCTCGCTCAACGTCACGATCTGCACGCGACGGCCAGCATTTATCGTAATTCGGATATCCTTGAAATGTCGCCAGGGTCTGACACTCCGTGGCAACAACACGTGATTCGCCCCATCCGAGCCTCACTGCGCTCGTCGTTCACAGCACATCTTGACGGAGCCCCTGCAGCTCTTCTGGTAGGCATGCTACTGGGAGACAAACACGCGATTCCGGCGTCAGTGGCGTCGCAGTTTCGCGCCACGGGACTCGCTCACGCCCTGGTGATCAGCGGTCTGCATGTGGGGCTCATCGTCATATTCCTCCTGACTCTGATGCGCGTAGCTCGAGTCCCTGACGCCATCGCATGTTCTGCCACCGTGGTCTTGCTCGTTATCTATGCCTTCGTCACTCAGATGCAGGCACCGGTTGTTCGCGCCAGTCTTATGGCGGCGATCGTTCTGGTGGGCCGCGCTGTGGAACTGCGAGGCAGTGTTCTCAACAGCCTGGGGCTGGCAGCATTGGTACTGATGGTGGTGCAGCCAACGTCTCTTCTGACGCTGTCTTTTCAACTGTCTTTCGCCGCGACCCTTGCCATTGTCACTCTGCATGGCCCCTTCATGTCCCTGTGGCCCTCGCACTGGCTTGCAGAAACGTCGCGCGTGGGAAAGTGGATCCTCGTGCCGGCGACGGTGTCGCTTGCAGCGCAGGTCGGGACCCTGCCATTGATCGTCTTCCACTTCCAGCAGCTGGCACCCTTGTCGTTGTTGGCCAACCTCCTGGTCGTGCCGCTGCTCGGCCTCGCCGTTGCACAGGGTTTGCTCCTGGCACTGGTCGCACCCATTGTGCCCGCGGCGGCCCCCATGATCAGTGGCGCCATCTGGCTCACACTGACGGGACTGATGAAAATCGTCGCAGTATTTTCTGCCCTGACTCCCTGGCAGGTTGCCCAACCCACCCCATCCGAGGCGCTGAGTTGGATGTCCCTGACAGCACTCACCATTGTCGCCATCTATCGACCTGGCCTTCGCCGGGTCTCCTTGCTTCTGGCGCTGTTGACGGCCAATGTGTGGATCTGGCACAAGGTGTGGGATCCCGCCGTCCTCGACATCGTTTTCCTCGACGTAGGACAGGGGGACGCGGCATTCGTCCGCTTTCCAGACGGTAAGACGATGATCATCGATGCCGGCATGCGCAGTCGTCATATCGACATGGGGGAGCGAGTCGTGGTGCCCTGGTTACGTCGTCAGGGGGTAGAGGTCGTCGATGTCGTCGTCGCTTCGCACCCGCACGCAGATCACATCGGCGGTCTCGTGTCGCTGCTCGAACAGATCAAGGTGCGGCACTTCGTTGATGGCGGGCAGAATTACGATTCGTGGACGTCGCTCCGGCTTCGGCAGCTCATCGAGCGCCGACAGATCACCTACCATGCCGTGCGGGGTGGCGATAGTCTCGCAGGACTAGGAGGTGCTGGTGGGCTGATTCTGCATCCGACGGCGAGCTTTGTGGACAGCTCAGGGCTCTCTACCATGGGGTTGAACAATGGTTCCGTCGTGTTTCGTCTTGACTACGGCGAGCGCCGGGTTCTGTTCACAGGAGATATCGAGCACGAGACGGACCGATCCGTGACCCGCTGGGGATCTCGTCTGCACGCTGACATCCTCAAGGTCGCCCACCACGGCTCGCGGACGTCATCGGCCGCTGTGTTTCTCGATGTGGTTCGACCTTCTGTGGCTGTCATCTCCGTGGGGGCTCACAACAAATTCCGCCATCCGGCCAGCCCCGTTGTCACTCGACTGCAGGCGCACGCAGATGTTCGTCGCACAGATCAGGACGGGGCTATAATGATTCGTATCAGCAACACAGGGCAGATGCGGGTGTCACAGCAACTCACAGACGATCCAGGACATAGATCCGTGGATAAATCCCGCCCATCTCGATAATTCGTGAATGCCGTCTTTGCAGCAGGCCATCGCCTTGCTGCAGAACCTTATCAACGATACCCCGTTTCCACGCGAGGAAGACCAAACATCCGCCGGGTCGCAGCAGATACGCCGCCGTACGCAGGAAGGCCGCGTAGAAAGCGAAGAAATTCATCCCCTGACCGACGCGAATACCGTAGGGTGGATTGGTGACGATGAGATCGAAACTACCCTCCTGATGGTTGCTTCTCAGATCGCTCAGATCATGCTGGTCAATCGATATGCGATCTGCAACGTTTGCTGCGGCGATGTTTTTCCGTGCACCTTCAATGGCTTCTTCGCTGTAGTCGCTGGCGACGATCTGCAGATCGGGACCAAAGCTGGTGGCTTCTATTGGAATGGTCGCTGAGCCGCAGAATGGATCGAGGAGCCGACCCTCCGAGATCCCGGCAAACCGCAGCAACGCATAGGCGACATTCGCTCGTAGTGAGGCTCGCGGGTGGTAGAGCCGCCAGGGGCGCTTGCTCAGACGCTCCCGCGTCAGCTGCAGGCCAACGAGACATTGCCCATGACGAACATCGACGCGGATTTCTGTGTCGAAGTTCGTGAGATCGACCTTCATCCCGTGTCGCTCGACCAAACCTGCTCCTGCCACACGCTGTACATCCGTGCTGCAGAAAGGATGTTCGCCATGGCGGTTGGAGGTGACGCGAAAACTGCCCTGCGTGTGCAGGTCACCCTCGACACCACGCTCTGCCAGCGTGGAGCGGATACCTCCGAGGGGGTCATCAGCAGACAGTTGGAAAGCATAACGGGGCTCGACGACGTGGTGAACGGACCGCATCTGCCTTGCGATCGCGCGAATGGATGGGTCATGACGGGGGGGCAGAATCAGAGCATGGCCATGAAATCCATGAGGTCGGCGTTCGTACAGGCCGCCGTGGATTCGCTGTCCCAGTCGGTCGACGGCTTCCGCCGCCGCCAGGTCTTCGAGGCCCGGATCCGTTGTGAACAACAGGCCGGGTGTCCCGCCAACGAGTCGATCGAACAGATGGGCCTGGCGCTTGAGGGCCTCCCCAGGAGGGGAGATGGTCATCTGCGCGAGTCGAAGAAGGGAACGAGTGTATCGACGACGACGTTGGCTACTTCGTCGAAGAACAGGGATAGACGCCGTGGGGAGACACTGGCCACGCCGCAGTGAGCTACGTCGAACTCAGAAGCGAGTGTTTGGCTTTGTGTGTCGATGATCTGGATCCCGATGTCAATGCAGGGTTGCAGGTTGGTCGACAGTCCACTGAATCGAAGGGTGCGGACGCGAAGGCGGACGTCATACGTGGGATCTACCAAGGCGGTGAGATCACGCTGTCGAAATGCCCAGGCAACGCCCGACGCAGAGGGTAGACCTCGTACCACGGCCGGTACGATGAAGCGCTGGATGTCACGTACCGCCTCACGTGCCGCGGCTTCATCCTCCGACTCTAGATAGATCAGCAGTGGTTCGAGTCTGAACTCGTATTTCTCGGTCCAGCCGTTGACGACGACACCGACCGGCTCAGCAGCGGGAGCAAGTGGATCATTCACGAGCTGAGCAGCCACGATGCGATTCACGAAGTGCAATGCTTCCTGTGGTGGAATCCGCGCCTCACGCGCTGCCCAGCGTAGGGTGGTGTCCAGCAAGTAGTCGTCCGACGAGTGCAAGATCTCTCGTCCATGGCGTCCCAAGTGATCGATGAAGCGTGATAATTGACGCCGTGACAGCTCCCCCCCCAGATCGACGAGGCGCTCCCAATCGTCGCCACCTTGTTGGCGAAGGTCCGCCAT
>Ga0233428_1000994_pt1 | contig 33360 bp, 35 predicted proteins | sample SI_118_April2016_4_FD_179890 | JGI IMG/M metagenome (GOLD analysis project Ga0233428, IMG submission 179890) | Seawater microbial communities from Saanich Inlet, British Columbia, Canada - SI_118_April2016_120_MG | ecosystem: Environmental > Aquatic > Marine > Inlet | place: Canada: British... | reverse complement strand
CCCAAGAGATTGCTGAACAAGAGCCACAGAAAAAAGTGGTGCTAAAAAAATCAGCACAAAGAAAAATGGCACCTAAGAGTGAGGGGCCGAAAAAGGATGCACCTAGGCAGGATGCACCAAGACAAAATACAGCAAAACAAAATACATCAAAACCGGAAGCACCAAAGCGTGAGCCGAAGACCATGAATCTCGCTGAGCTCAAGCTCAAGAGCGTGCCTGAGCTTCATGAACTTGCTAAAGAGAATGAGATCAACCTACAGAACCGTCAGCGTAAGCAGGATCTGATCTTCTCTATTCTCAAGGGGTTGGCCAAGCGCGGTGACAACATTGTGGCGAGTGGTGTGCTGGAGGTATTGCAAGATGGTTTTGGCTTTCTTCGCTCCAGTGATGACTCCTACCTGGCGGGGCCGGATGATGTCTACGTCTCCCCCAACCAGATACGTCGCTTTGGTATTCGTACCGGAGACACAGTAACCGGAACCGTGCGGCCGCCTAAGAAGGGCGAGCGTTATTTTGCGCTCTACCGGGTCGATATCATTAATGGGGAGCCTCCCGAAAAGGGCAAGAACAAAATTCTGTTTGAAAACCTAACACCACTGCATGCCAATGATCGTATGACCATGGAGCGGGGTAATGGTAGTACTGAGGATTTGACGGCACGTCTAATTGATCTGGCGGCTCCGATTGGTAAAGGGCAGAGAGGGCTGATTGTCTCCCCACCCAAGGCCGGTAAGACGGTGATTATTCAGAATATTGCCAAGGCCATCGAGTACAACCATCCAGAGGTTCAGTTGATGGTATTGCTGATCGATGAGCGCCCGGAGGAGGTGACCGAGATGCAGCGCTCTGTAAAGGGTGAGGTGGTCTCCAGTACCTTTGATGAGCCCGCCTCCCGTCATGTGCAGGTGGCTGAAATGGTGATCGAGAAGGCCAAGCGGATGGTAGAGCATAAGAAGGATGTGGTGATCCTGCTCGACTCGATTACCCGCTTGGCACGTGCCTACAACACGGTGGCCCCCTCATCGGGTAAGGTCTTGACAGGTGGAGTGGATGCCAATGCACTGCACCGTCCCAAACGCTTCTTTGGTGCTGCACGAAACATTGAGGAGGGAGGCAGTCTCACGATCATCGCTACAGCACTGGTCGAGACTGGTTCGAGAATGGATGACGTGATCTATGAAGAGTTCAAGGGGACGGGCAATATGGAGCTTCACCTCGATCGACGTATTGCCGAGAAGCGGGTCTTCCCGGCGATTAACATCAACCGCTCCGGTACTCGCCGTGAGGAGCTGTTGACGCGTGAAGATGAGATGCAGAAGATCTGGCTACTGCGTAAGGTTCTCCATCCGATGGATGAGCTGGCGGCAATGGAGTTTGTGCTGGAGCGGTTGCGGGCGACCAAGAGTAACGCGGACTTCTTTGATGCAATGAAACGCTAAACCTGGAATTCCAGGTTAAACCTAAAATCCTCAGTTGGATCACGAAAGTCCCCGCAAGCTCTTGACGCACCTAGCAAAACAGAAAAAACTCTCATCACCAATAAGGTGACCACGATTTTTTCTGTTTCACTATGTACACCAATATCTTACGGGTATTTTTCGCGCCCAACCGAGGATTCCAGGTTAAAGCAGTTGCGTGCAGGGTGATATCAGGTATAATTGCGCGTCCTGATTTTGGCTACTGTATCCGAGGCTTGGCTTCAGGGGCAAACTGAATAGCCAGCAAAAATTTTAGCTTAAGGGTACCTCTAAAAATAGTAATTTTTATGTGAGTGCAAGAAAGCACCGCACGGAGAACCGCAGTGTACATGCGAGTACATGAGGATTCGAGTACGGAGCTGACGCAGAAATCACTGAAAAAGTGCATTTTTAGAGGTGTCCTTAAAACCAATTAGATTAAAACTGAGATAACATCATGAAAAGTGGAATTCATCCTAAATATAGTGAAGTCAATGTAACCTGCAGTTGTGGGTTTGAATTTAAGACCAACTCCACCATGTCGGATGAGAGTCTACAACTCGATGTCTGCTCCCAGTGCCACCCCTTCTTTACGGGGAAACAGAAAATTGTTGATACAGCGGGACGTGTAGACAAGTTCCGTCAGAAGTATGGCAACATGTAAGATCAATCCCATCAATGGATTAGAAAAGCACCCTACTGGGTGCTTTTCTGTTTTTGGGGATGCCCATTAGCGGAAGATTCAGAGGGGTGAATCTCTTATCTCGGACAGACGCTTGGGGGATGGGGAAGCCTCTTGTTGGGCCGAGGCTCTGATGGCATACTTTAGAGACGATATAAAATGTTCAGGAAGGGGGCAGAATGGGTACGATAGAGGTCAGCAAAGGGTACTCTTTGCTTAGTGACGGGCATCAGGCTGTTGAGGAGGCGATATCGGGCTGGAGTAAGGAGCAACGACAGCGTATCAATTTTCTGCTCGTCTACTACTCCACAAAACAGGATAGTCAGCAGGTTGCGGCAGCCCTGCTTGCGGCCTTTCCCGATATCCCGATGGCGGGTTGCTCTACGGCAGGGGAATTTCTGGATGGGGCTCGCTATGAGGGCTCTCTGGTACTTATGGGGATTCACTCTCCTGAGATACGTTGGCAGGTAGGGGCACTGACCGATCTGAGGCGGTTTGATCCGTTCATGGCACAATCACTGATTCAAGGGATGGCCGCTGGGTTCAGTACAACCGTAGAGCAGCTGGATCGATCCAGGCACTTTGCTATTGTGTTACAGGATGGGCTCTCTATGAGGGAGGAGCTGGTAACGGCCGCGCTCTCTATGCAATTGGGTGATGTGACACTGCTGGGTGGATCAGCCGGTGATGATCTTCAGTTCAGGCAGACGACACAGATCATTAATGGTGAGGTGCTGACGGATGCTGCCGTGGTGATTATGGGGGAGTCCGATCTTCCGTTTGCGATCATCAAGGATCAACACTACGTGCCAAGTGGGGCACTGCTGGTGGTGACGGATGCGGATGTTGGGCAGCGTCGGGTAAGCACGCTGGATGGACGAGTTGCAGCAGAGGTTTATGCGGAACAGGTAGGGGTTCCTTATGATCAACTGGGAGAGTTTGACTTTGGTGGACACCCACTGATCTATAGTGAACGAGGGGAGCACTATGTCCGCTCCATCCAGCGGGTTGAGGAGGATGGCGGACTGACCTTCTACTGTGCAATTGAGGCCGGGATGTTGTTGGAGCTGGGTGAACGGGAGCATCCGATAGGGACACTACAGCGCTCGCTGAACCGATTCCAGACAACGCTTGGTACTGTTGATTTGATGCTGGTATTTAGCTGTATTCTCTGTAAATTGGAGACAGAAGACATGACAGAGAGAAATCGTTGGGGAGAGACGCTTCACCAAGCCTCTCCCAACATTATCGGTTTTGATACCTATGGTGAACAGCTCAATGGGCTCCATATCAATCAGACACTGGTTGCCATCGGATTTTCGAGTGGGAAGGGGTAAGTCTCCTCTACCGCATAGTGGTCTATTTGCGCTGCTCCTCTGGGGGGTGCTCATTCTGCCCCAGTCGGGACACGCGGGTTGTCTATCGCCAGAGGTAGAGAGACTCCAGTTTTTTGAGGTAGAGGCCCTATATGATGGGGATACGGTGCGCCTGGTCGACGGGCGTTCGGTTCGTCTGATTGGTCTCAATACACCGGAAATGGGGAGAGAGCAACGGGTTGAGCAGGCGCTCGCTGAGGAGGCGAAGCAGCGACTTCGCGCACTATTGGGCCACCCCGCAACCATAGGGCTCTATCCCGGTGAAGAGTCATTGGATCGTTACCGGCGCACACTCGCCCACACCTTTACCACATTGGGAGAGGATATAACGGCAACCCTGGTGGGTGAGGGGCTTGGTTTTGTATTGGTGATTCCTCCCAACGATTGGAACAGTGACTGTTATATCGAGGCAGAGCGACAGGCCCGTCTCAATGGTAAAGGGATCTGGGGCCATCCTGACTATCGCCCCAGATCGCTGCAGCAGCTCAGTGGCGGGGGCTATCAGCGTATCAGAGGACGGGTTGAGGCGGTAAAGTGGAGCCGCCAGTGGCTCTGGCTTGAGCTGGGTCATCAGCTCTCGGTACAGATCAAAAAGCGTGATCTGCGCTACTTCAATGTGGAGAGCCTACAGGAGCTGCAGGGAAAGAGTATTACGGTACAGGGGTGGCTGGTACCACGAAAACAGGGCTATCGGATGCGTCTGCACCATCCCTCTGCGCTCAAAGTAGAGTAAAATGCAGCACCAAATATAGGGGCCCCTATAGATGAAAACAGTGAATAGCTAGGAGGATGGATGTCTGTGTTGAAGAATGACCGTTTTTTACGAACCCTGATGGGTGAGCCAGTTGATGTGACCCCTGTCTGGATGATGCGCCAAGCGGGTCGTTACCTGCCTGAGTACAAGGCAACTCGGGCCCAGGCAGGCAGTTTTATGGACCTTTGCAAAAATCCGGAATTGGCCTGTGAAGTGACTATTCAGCCGCTGGAGCGGTTTCCACTCGATGCGGCTATTCTCTTCTCAGATATTTTGACAGTGCCTGATGCGATGGGGCTGGGACTCTACTTTGCTGAGGGTGAAGGGCCCAATTTTGAGCATCCTGTACGTAGTGCTGCAGATATTGAGAGGCTGTTTGTGCCCGATCCGGAGGGAGAGCTGAAATATGTGATGGATGCGGTGCGCACGATTCGTCGTGAGCTGGATGGACGGGTGCCACTGATCGGTTTTGCGGGTAGCCCCTGGACGCTGGCTACCTATATGGTAGAGGGTAAATCGAGTAAAGAGTATGCCACCACCAAAGGGATGCTCTACTCAGACCCTGCCTCACTACACAAAATTCTGGATGTGACCGCCCGTTCGGTGACGGCATATCTTAATGCACAGATTGCGGCCGGGGCGCAGGCGGTGATGATCTTTGATAGCTGGGGGGGGGCACTCTCTCACGATGCGTACCGAGAGTTTTCTCTTCGATATATGCAGCAGATTGTGGATGGGCTTGATCGGGTGAGTGAAGGGCGCAAGGTGCCAGTGATCCTCTTTACCAAGGGTGGCGGCCTCTGGTTGGAGGCGATGGCTGAGACCGGCTGTGATGCACTGGGGCTGGATTGGACCGTAGATATTGGTGAGGCACGTGCCCGTGTCGGGGAGCAGGTTGCCCTGCAGGGGAATATGGACCCAGCCGTACTTTATGGTACCCCGGAGCGCATTCGTCAAGAGGTGGCAACCATTCTACAGCGATACGGGAAGGGGTCAGGTCACGTATTTAATCTGGGGCATGGTATCCACCAGTTTGTTGACCCGGAGAATGCGGGGGTTTTTGTCGATGCAGTACATGAGTTCAGTGGCTCGTACCATCAGTAGGGCAAGTCGTACTAATTAAGAGTGCCCCTAAAAAAGGTCGGGTAGCCTGAGGCTACCCGACCTTTTGGTTCACCGGTGTGAGAGAGGGTTAGCCCAGCCCATCAAAAATCTGGCTTTTGATCTCATCAACGCCGCCGACACCATTAACCTTGACGTAGTTACAGCTCTCATTGCTGTAGAAACTGATCAGTGGCTCTGTCTGGTCATGGTAGATTTTCAGGCGTGCCTTGACGGTCTCTTCCTGGTCATCATCACGCTGGATCAGATCCTCGCCCGTCTCATCATCCTTGCCCTCTACCTTGGGTGGATTGAAGATCACATGGTAGGTTCTGCCTGACTCCAGATGAACACGACGACCGGACATACGCTTGATGATCTCCTCATCGGGAACGTCGATCTCAACTACGGCATCAATGGGAACACCGGCCTCTTTCAGTGCCTCTGCCTGTGGAATAGTGCGTGGGAAGCCATCAAAAAGGTAACCATTGGCGCAATCATCATCCGTGATGCGCTCTTTGACCATGCCCATGATGATCTCATCAGAGACCAGGCCGCCCTCATCCATGATCTTCTTTGCTGCGACACCCAGCTCAGAGCCAGATTTTACATGGGCACGCAGCATGTCACCGGTAGAAATCTGTGGGATATTGTACTTCTCTTTTATGTAGTTAGCCTGTGTGCCTTTGCCGGCACCGGGTCCACCCAGAAGAATGATACGCATAATTTGTTTGACTCCTTAAATCGATTTTTCGGAACCGAATCAGTGGCTGATAGCAGCATGGAATGAAGCGGCCCAACTTGGTACAACAGGTTCTTGCAGAAATTCAGCAAGAAGGAGTGGTCATTATCGATTTGATGGAGGGTGGTGACCAGTTGAGCTTTTCAATGGGTGGATAAGGTGAGGTCAGGGTGTGTTGTGGTGGAGCAGGGTATCAACCATCTGTTCTGCTTGCTGACCATAGACGCCACCAAAAAGGTTGAAGTGGTTGAGAATGTGATAGAGGTTATAGCAGACCTTTCTTCGATGGTAGCCCTCATCCAGTGGGTAGTGCTCATTGTAGGCCTGATAAAAGTGGCTGGAGAAGCCACCAAACAGCTCGCTCATCGCCAGGTCGGTCTCACGATCACCGTAATAGAGTGCGGGATCATAGAGTAGCGGCTTGCCATCGGGGGTGGTCGACCAGTTTCCTCCCCAGAGGTCACCATGCAGCATTGAGGGGGCTGGATGGTGCGCTTGTAGGAGCTTGTCGATGGATGAGAGCAGTAGCTCCCCACGCAGTTGTAGTGTGTCGCCTCCCCGTCTGTGGGCTGCCCGCTGTAGCTGGGGGGCGATGCGCTGCTCTCTCCAGAAGGTGGCCCAGCTTGAGGTCAGCGTATTGTGCTGTGGTGTGGTGCCAATAGTATTGGCCCGGTTCCAGCCAAACTGAGTAGCGGTAACGTGGTGCATTGCCGCCAGCTGGTGTCCCAGTTTGGCCTCAGAGGCGGGGGTGGCAGCGCTCATTTCAATAAACTCCAGTACCAGAAAGGCGTAGGGTGTGACCGTACCGGTGAGGAGTGGCGTGGGTACGCGGATAGTGTCAGTCTGTTGCATCGCCATCAGAGCAGCCGACTCCGCCTCAAACATCGAGAGGCGGCTGGCCTTGTTGAGTTTGATGAAAAAGTATTCTCCCTGCCGGGTCTGGAGAAGAAAGCTCTGGTTGATGTCCCCGCCATGAAGTGGCTGATGGCTCTGGTACTCAAGCCCTGACTGATAGTGGTTTGCCAGCTGCCGGGTTACTGCACGTAGCGTGGTCTGCATGGTTAAACCGTGGGGGTGGGAGGGCTAAAGATTTTCTGGTGCTCTGAGAGTGCATAACGGTCGGTCATCCCTGCAATGTAGTCTGAAATGACTCGTGCACGCTCAGCGATAGGTTGCTCAATGGTGAGACTGTAGGGCTCGTCCGGGAGCAGTCGTGGCTCACTGAGAAAAGTCTCGAACAGTTCGGTCAGAATCCGTTCTGCCTTGATGGTCATTCGCATCACCCGGTAGTGGCGGTAGAGTTTTTCACGCAGAAACTGTTTGAGTTTCCGGTTCAGTATCTCCTGCTCCTCACTGAAACAGATCAGGGGGTGCGCCTGTTGGCGCACCTCATCAATGCTCTCTGGTTTTGACGTTGCGAGGAGGTTTTGGCTACTCTCCACCAGATCGATCACCAGCCGGTTGATCATGCGCCGGACCACCTCATGGATGATACGTCGCTGGTTGAGTTGCGGGTAGAGCTCAACCACCGTCTCGTACTGTTCACGGAAGAGGTGGATCTCGCTGAGTTGGTCGGTGGTGATTAGCCCTGCACGCAGCCCATCATCAACATCATGGTTATTGTAGGCGATCTGGTCTGCCAGATTGACCAGCTGTGCCTCCAGGCTGGGCTGGGTCTGGTTGAGAAAGCGCTCTCCAACGTCACCCACCAGTCGGGCATTGGTGTGGCTGCAGTGCTTGAGTATCCCCTCACGTGACTCAAAGGTGAGGTTGAGCCCGGAAAACTGGGCATACTTCTCTTCTAGGTGGTCGACTACCCGCAGGGATTGGAGGTTATGCTCAAAGCCCCCATAAGGCTTCATGCAGCGGTTGAGGGCATCCTGACCCGCATGGCCGAACGGGGTGTGGCCGAGGTCATGTGCCAGCGCAATGGCCTCGGTCAAATCCTCATTGAGATGCAGGGTGCGGGCAATGGAGCGGCTGATCTGTGCCACCTCAATGCTGTGGGTGAGACGGGTGCGGTAGAGATCTCCCTCGTGGTTCACGAAGACCTGGGTCTTATACTCCAGTCGGCGGAAGGCGGTGGAGTGGACAATACGGTCTCGATCTCGCTGGAAAGCACTACGGTAGCGTGGCTGCTTCTCGGAGTGTACTCGCCCGCGTGTGGTGCTGTCGTGAGCGGCGTAAGGGGCGAGATTGCAGGGGTCAGCCATCAATCAATGGTCAGGGTTAACGACACTTTTGCAGGGTCTCCATCAGCCGTTTGGGGGAGAACTCACGGGTGACAAAAGCCTCACCGATCCGCTTCTGGAGAACCAGACGGATCTCTCCCGCCTCTGCCTTCTTGTCAACAGCCATAATCTCCAGGTAGCGCTCTGCTGAAAGCTCTGCGGGGCCGGTGATGGGAAGGCTGGCCTTTTGTAGTAAATGTTGCAGCCGGGTGACCGCATCTGCACCGATCCACCCCTCACGCATGGATAGGTCGGCTGCCATTACCATACCTGCTGCCACGGCCTCACCATGCAGCCAGCTGCCGTAACCCATTCCGGCCTCAATGGCATGGCCAAAGGTGTGCCCCGCGTTGAGCAGGGCGCGCTGTCCCGCCTCAAGCTCATCCGCGGCCACTACCTCAGCCTTGTTCTCACAGGAGCGCTGAACGGCATAGGTGAGCGAGTCTGGGGTGCGGCGGGTAAGCTGGTCCATATTCTGTTCCAGCCAGTGAAAAAAGTCGGGGTCACGAATCAGTCCGTACTTGATCACCTCGGCAATACCGGCACTGAGCTGACGGTCATCGAGCGTGTTGAGGGTATCGATGTCAGCGATGACACACTGAGGCTGGTGGAATGCCCCAATCATGTTTTTACCCAGAGGGTGGTTGACCCCGGTTTTCCCCCCCACGGAGGAGTCCACCTGGGCCAGCAGGGTTGTGGGGATCTGAATGAAGTGGACGCCACGTTGGTAACTGGCGGCGGCATAACCGGTAATGTCACCAACTACCCCTCCCCCCAGTGCAACCAGTGTGCATTTGCGGTCAAAACGGGCCTCAAGTAGCGCGTCAAAAATGGTGTTCCAGCTCTCCAGGTTTTTGTAGCGCTCACCATCGGGGAGGATAACCTGCTCAACGCTGAAATCCGCGAAGGCGTTCAGGGTCTGTTGTAGGTAGAGCGGGGCAACGGTCTCATTGGTGACAATCATCACCTGACTACCGTGGACGTGAGGTCGAACCCATTGGGGGTCGCCAAGCAACTGGCTACCGATGTGGATGGGGTAACTGCGCTCTCCGAGGTCAACTGTAAGGGTCTGCATGGCTAGAGTTGTTCAATTTTGCGAATTAAGTCAGGAATGGCCTGCTGAACGGAGCGGTTATCGGTCTCGACCACCAGATCGGAGATCTCCCGATAGAGTGGGTCACGTTCATCATGGAGTCTCTGTAGCTGTTCTCGAGGGTTGTCGGTCTGTAACAGCGGGCGGTTACGGTCCATTCGGGTACGCTTGTAGAGCTGTTTAACCGAGGCACTCAGGTAGATAACCAACCCCCGTGCGGCCAGATGGGAGCGATTCTCCGGGCGCAGTATAACGCCCCCTCCTGTGGCGAGTACAACTCCTCGTTGCTGGGTTAGTTCATCAATGACGGCCGACTCACGGTTACGAAAACCAGACTCCCCCTCAATATCAAAGATAGTTGGGATAGAGACCCCTGTGCGGCGCTCAATCTCATGGTCACTATCGATGAACTGCTTACCTATCGACTCAGCCAGGCGCTTGCCAATGGTTGATTTTCCAGCGCCCATTAACCCGATGAGAAAGATGTTTTGTGTTACTGCAACCCTTGTCACGCTATTGTTTCCTTACCCATAAATCAGAAATGGCTGTTCAGTTTGTCTGGCGATGTTCCGCTGTCTGTCTATCACTCACTCAGAATCGTTGGGGTGATGAAAATGAGTAGCTCTCCTTTGCCATCACTCTCCCTCTGACTCCGAAACAGTTGCCCAATGATGGGTAGATCGGCAAGCAGCGGGACTCGATTTACGGAGTCTGTTTTTCGCTCCTCATAGATGCCGCCAATCACCAGGGTTTCGCCATCCCCAATCATCACTCGAGTCTTCACTTCACGTGTGTCGACGCTTGGCTCACAATTGTCACAGAAGATGGCCCCTACGGCATCTTTTTTTACCTGTAATGACATAATAATTTGATGGTCAGGGGTGATTTGTGGGGTGACCCTCAGCTCCATTACGGCATCCTTGAAGCTGACATCGGTGCCTCCACTCAGGGTGTCCGAACGGTAAGGGATCTGTACCCCCTGCTGAATGGTCGCCTCATAGCCGTCAGAGGTGAGAATACGAGGGCTGGCAACAATCTCGGTCTTCCCCTCCAGTTGTGCGGCGGAGAGTTCCAGATCAATCAGGCTGCCACTGGAGAGTTTGGCCAGAGTCAAGCCAATGCGTCCGGCTGCCGCAGTGATCGGCAGATTGACAGCGAGACGGTTCTCCCCTCCGCTGATAGCTGGTGTCGTTCCAGAGAGCGCCTGGTTGGCCGCCTCACTGCTGCCAGAGAGGGAGAAGCCCCACTGCTGTGGAGAGGACTCCAGATGGGTGAGGCCGAGTCGTACCCCCAGCTCGCTGCTGAAATCATTGGAAGCAATGACAATTCTGGACTCAATGAGTACCTGTTTCGAGGAGATATCCAGCTGCTCAATAAGCCGACGAATAGGTTTGATCCTCTCCTCCTGTTCCTGAATGATCAGGGTATTGGTGCGTTCATCTACGCCCAGTACACCATGAGCGGAGAGCAGCGGATTTTTGTCACCACTCTCAAGGGTCTTTTTCAGGTCAGCAGCATTGGCATAGTGGAGTGGGATCATCACTGTTTTCATCTCAGTAATGGTCTCAATAGCGGGAGGCTCTGGTGCCACTTCAGCGGCTGTCGAATCGACAGGGGGAGGAGAGACGACCAGGATACCGCTCTGTTCTGTAAGCTGTAGCCGGTTTTGTGCAATCAGCAGATCAAACGCATCTCTCCATCTCACCTGCTGTAGATGGAGTGAGGTGGTGCCACTGATTTCGCCGTTGATCAGCAGATTTTGCCCCGCACTTCGGGTAATCTTCCTCAGTGCGGAGGCGATCGGCTCCTGCTCCAGAGTGAGGTCAATCAGCAGATGTTCTGTAGGCTGCGCGGGGGTGGGGGGATCATAGAGTGAGAGGAAGAGTGTCTGCTTTTGGTGGTAGAGTTGGTAAGAGAGTCTCTTCTCCAGGGTGACTACAATACGGGTAGCGGTGTCGCTGGAGGCGACTTTCAGGGCACTAACCGGGGTTGGTAGTGCGGCGGGGGAGGCTACCGCCTGATTATCGGTATTGGCAAGATCAATGATTAGTTGATGGCTCTTCTCGAGCAGATAGATCTGGGGTTCATTGGGGGGATATTTAAACTGTAGAGATAAAGTGGCATAGTGGTGACCAGAAATGGGGGTGGGAGGCTCACTACTGAATTGGAGTGCGTGGAGCTGGTTGGTTGTTGTCGTAGCGGCCAGGGCGGCTCCATTGATGATGACGGTAACCAGCAGAGAGAGTAGAGAGGGTAGGTTCACAGTTTATCCATAGGTCAAGATCGTTTGGGAGGTCAAGAGGCGTGATGGTATCGCACTTTATTGAAGCAGGGTTGTCTGAAATCAGCGCTCACGGTTTAAGCAGGGAGCTTAAGTGAGGACTCCAGTCCATGAGTAACTCCCCCTACAGCGCCTGGCAGATGAGGCAGTTCTCTCGGCAGTTCAGGGCGGGGGCCGTTTTTGGATATCCCACAGAGTCGGTTTTTGGTCTGGGGTGTGACCCACTGAACCAGACGGCCGTGGAGCGGATCAGAAAAATCAAGCAGAGAGCGGCGGGAAAGGGGCTGATTCTGCTGGCCTCAGAACTGGGGCAGCTGCTTCCGTGGATTGCCCTTGAGCAACCATCGGATCGGGAGCGGTTGAGTGCCCCTTGTCAGCGCCCCACCACCTGGGTGGTGCCAGCATCAGCAGAGGTACCGAGGTGGATTCGGGGAGGGTATGCGACGGTTGCAGTGAGACTGACACAGTTTGCGCCAGTGGTTCAGCTCTGTGAGACAGTAGGCTCTGCACTGGTCTCAACCAGTGCGAACCGGGCGGGTTCAGTTGAGATTTCCAGCGCAGTGAAACTGAGATACCTTCTTGGTAATCAACTGGATGTTATTTTCTCAGGAGAGACAGGGGGGGTGGAGAGGCCGAGTGAGATCCGTGATTTTTATCGGGGTACCTTGTTGCGTGGAGGATAAATGGTTTCACCATAAAGGGAGACAATAGCTGTCCCAAGGTGTATCATGAGTATCTTGATCTACCACTTCAACGGACGAGTAGAGAGATGCTTCACAGTATCAGAGAAGTTTGTGAGTTGACAGACAAAAGTCGCTCCAGCATCTATCGGATGTTTAGTCGTGGAGACCTTGCCTACATTGTGGGCAAGGATGGAAAGCGACGGGTTGAGACCTCTGAGCTACTCCGTGTCTTTGATGAGATTAATTTCAATGACTCTCCCAACCTTTCCGATTCGATGGAGGCGAAGGTTGCCCCTCCGACTGCCCAGGGAGGCGACCCTTATGTGACCGCCAGAGAGCTGAATGATCTGCGTGGCATGATGCATGACATGAAGTCGGAGTTGGATGATATCCGTGAAGACAATCGTAGGTTGTTGCGACTGCTGGAGCACCAAACCATGCAGCCACAGTCCCCCCATCAGCCGACTCCTCAACCCGTCCACTACCCCACCCCTCCACCATCCACTGTGGCGGATTCAGCGGAGGCTGGGAGTGATGTGGGCGACGACGATGATGATGAAGAGCTCCCTGTTACCGCGGTGGCTGAGCAGGGGTGGAAGGCCTATCGTAAACAGCGTGCGGTTCAGGAGGAGCAGCGGCACCAGATGGTTTCTGCTTCGGCATACCGAGAGGGTACGGCTCCCCATGTGGTGAACGAGCTAGGGACCTGGTTGAAAAATTTCTTTTTTGGGGAGTGGCAGAAGCGTTAGGTTCCTTAGTGATCCACTCTTTCTTTGCTTTAGGGTACCCTTTAGCCTCTTATTAGTAGTTGGCGTTCCAGCGTCTTCTGGTGGGGGTTCTGCTCTGCATCACAGAACACCTCCCTGATCTTGGTGATAATAGGTAGCAGGTTGGCCTCTTTCATCGAGCAGAAAACCTTATTATGAACCCGGCGGGATTGAATAATTCCTGCTTTTCGCAAGACCTCAATGTGCTGTGAAATATTACTCTGGCTGCTGCCGGTGTGGTCAAGAATTTCATTCACGATCTTCTCTTGAGAACCCAAAAAACAGAGAATTTTCAGTCGTGTAGGGTGACTGATTGCATGCAGTGCAGAGGCGACCTGTTGGATCTCCTCCTTTTTGGACGGTAGCTGAATTTCCTCTCTCATCAACTCCTCCCAAGAGCATTGATGTTGTAATTACTTCGTTGTGTTGCCATTACGGTTGAAATTATTAATATTTGAGCATCTTTATATCTTGATGCAGCACTCAATACCATACTTATCTTCTATATATTGTGCCAGAACGCGTTGTTGCTTCTTGTCGAGCTGTACACAGAGCAGGATTAACTGAGCAAGGCCATCATCCTCAGCGAAGAAGAAGGCGATTGGAACTTTTAGTGTCTCAGACAGCTTGGTAATGGTCTGGTCGCCGGGACGGTGGCGATTGTTTTCGTACTGATTGATTCGCGGGCTTGCTGTGGCTGGATCGATTCCGATCTCCAGACCCAGTTGCTTTTGTGATAAGCCGCTCTGCTGCCTAGCCTGTTTCAGGCGGGCACCAAATATTACACGTGGCTCAGACATGATGCAGTGGCAGCGTCTGACATGGGCGGGTTCTCCTCCTTATAGAACGTATTATATGCACTTTATGCGGATTCTAAAACGAAAACAATTAAGTAAAACTTAATGTCTCAGAAACTGGCTGTAGCATAGGCTCCTAGAGTATCCCTTCATTGAGTCATCGCTCTGTAGCGGCTTTGATAGATAGCCTCCTATGGTAGAATTGTCCGCTGTTTTCACCAGTGACTATTAATTAACGAGAGGTGCCATAGATGTTTTCAAAGCAAGAGACGATTGCAGGATTTGATGATGAACTCTGGAGTGCAATGGAGAGCGAGGTGCGCAGACAGGAGGAGCATATCGAGCTGATCGCCTCAGAAAACTACACCAGCCCACGGGTGATGGAGGCGCAGGGCTCCCAGTTGACCAATAAGTACGCTGAGGGATACCCGGGTAAACGTTACTATGGTGGCTGTGAGTATGTTGATATTGCGGAGCAGTTGGCGATTGATCGTGCCAAAGAGCTGTTTGGCGCCGACTATGCCAATGTGCAGCCACACTCCGGCTCTCAGGCCAATGCTGCGGTCTATCAGGCGCTCTGTAATCCGGGTGATACCATTCTTGGAATGAGTCTGGATGCGGGTGGGCACCTGACTCATGGGGCCAAGCCCAATTTTTCTGGCAAGCTCTACCATGCGGTTCAGTATGGGTTGAATACAGAGACCGGGCTGCTTGATTATGAGCAGATGGAGGCACTGGCCCGTGAGCATAGGCCGAAAATGGTTGTGGCCGGATTTTCCGCCTACTCCCGTGAAATAGACTGGCAGCGATTCCGTGATATAGCCGATGAAGTCGGAGCCTATCTATTTGTCGATATGGCGCATGTGGCGGGTCTGATTGCGGCGGGAGAGTACTCAAGCCCGGTACAGATTGCTGATGTGACAACCACCACCACCCATAAAACCTTGCGTGGACCTCGTGGAGGAATCATCCTCGCCAAGTCCAATCCAGCGCTTGAGAAAAAATTTAACTCGGTGGTCTTTCCCGGAACACAAGGGGGGCCGCTGATGCATGTGATTGCAGCCAAGGCAGTCGCCTTCAAAGAGGCACTGGAGCCCTCATTTAAAAGCTATCAGCATCAAGTGAAGCTGAATGCTCAGGCAATGGCGGCTGTTTTTCTGGAGAGAGATTATGACGTGGTCTCTGGTGGAACCGATAACCACCTTTTTCTGGTCGATTTGATTCGCAAGGGAATTACCGGGAAAGAGGCAGATGCTGCTCTGGGTGCCGCCAATATCACCGTTAACAAAAATGCGGTTCCGAATGATCCACAGTCCCCGTTTGTAACCAGTGGCATTCGTGTTGGCACACCCGCCATTACCACCCGTGGTTTTGGTGAGGCTGAGGCGACCACCCTTGCCGGATGGATGTGTGATGTGATGGATGATGTGACGGATCAGCTGGTGGTTGAGTCGATCAAAAAGAGGGTGGTTGAGCTCTGTGTCCAGTTTCCCGTCTACCAATGAGCCCGTTCCGGGGGGAGTAGGGCGTGCGTTGTCCATTCTGTAGGGCTGAGGATACCCGTGTTGTCGACTCTCGTCTGGTTGGAGAGAGAGACCAGGTACGTCGTCGCCGGGAGTGCCAGGCTTGTGGTGAACGTTTTACCACCTTTGAGGTGGTTGATTTGGCCACGCCGAGAATCATAAAAAATAGTGGAAACCGTCAGCCCTATGATGAGGATCGACTGCGGCGTAGCTTTCTGCGTGCACTGGAGAAGCGCCCTGTTGAGACGGAACATATTGATGCTGCGGTTGAGCGGATTCGACATCATCTGATTACCAAGGGGGAGCGTGAGGTCGCCTCTCGCGAACTGGGTGAGTGGGTGATGGATGAGCTGCGTAACCTGGATGAGGTCGCTTATATCCGTTTTGCCTCCGTCTATCGCAGTTTCCAGGATGTAAACGCATTTCGCGAGATGGTGGAGCGGATGGAGCGGGACACCCTGCTTGGCAGGAATGACTATCAGCTACAGCTGTTGACAGGGGAGAACCGTGATCCTCTACAGCAGGGGAAAGCCCTCAAAAAAAGTAAAAAGCGATGAGTGATGGTGAGGCGTTCTCTGCGGCAGACTATCGCTGGATGGCAAAAGCACATCAACAGGCTGCCGAGGGGCTGATCAGTACAAACCCCAATCCTCGTGTGGGCTGCCTGCTGGTGAAGGGAGAGAGGGTGGTTGGGAGCGGACACCATATTCGGGCGGGTGGTCCCCATGCTGAAATCCATGCGCTGAATCAGGCAGGGAGCGAGGCTGCAGGAGCAACGGCTTACGTCACTCTGGAGCCCTGTAGCCATCATGGTAAAACCCCCCCTTGTTGTGAGGCACTGATTCGGGCGGGGGTCAAGCGGGTAGTGGTTGCGCTGCAAGACCCTAATCCAGCGGTTGCTGGAAAAGGGATTCAGCGCTTGCGTGCAGCGGGGATTGAGGTTCAGAGTGGATTGCTGGCGGATGAGTGTGAGCAGATGAATCCGGGTTTTCTCTCCCGTATGCGAAAAAATCGGCCTTATATTCGGATCAAAATGGCAGCCAGTCTGGATGGTCGCACAGCGATGGCCTCTGGAGAGAGTCAATGGATCACTGGCCCACAGTCCCGTAATGACGTTCAGCAGTTGAGGGCCAGGAGTTCTGCGATTTTGACGGGTGCAGGAACCATCGTGGTCGATAACCCCTCACTTAATGTTCGGGGGATCAATGGCGTGGTGCCTCCGCTGCGTGTGGTACTGGATACGAAGGGGCGGGTACCTGCATCCAGTCGATTGTTTACGATAAAAACACCGATTGTGATGGTGATTGCGGAGGGGTGTGAGCCTCCTGAGGCGTGGCTGGATCACCCACAGATTCGGGTGATTTCATTGCGGCCGGGGGTTGGGGGGGTTGATCTCGGTCAGTTGATGGAGAAGTTGGCTGAAATGGAGGTTAATGAACTCCATGTTGAGGCGGGTGCAACCCTATGCGGTGCACTGGTACGAGAGCAGCTAATGGATGAGCTGGTACTCTATACCGCTCCGGTGCTGATGGGCAGCGAGGCACGCCCCCTGTTTCAGCTGCCATTGGCATCAATGAGTCAAAAAATGAGGCTACAAATTGTTGATCTGAGAAAACTGGGTGAGGATATTCGTATTACAGCACGACCATTATGGGAAGAGAATTTAAAAATGGACGGTTGCTGTTAGTTATGGATAAGGGTTATAGTCATTGAATAGACAATTATTGCGCTAATGGGTAGAACTGATCGGATATGAAGGGTATTGTTTTCTCTGAATTTATAGAGATGGTAGAGAGTAAGTTCTCGCCAGAGGTTGCGGATGAAATTATTGGCAAAGCATCTGCCAAGCTCGCTACCGGGGGAGCCTATACCAGTGTTGGTGTCTATGATCATCTGGAGCTGGTTGAGTTAGTCACGGAGCTCTCTGTGCTGAGTGGTCTGCCGGTTGATGAGCTGGTGGCCACGTTTGGAAAACATCTTGCTGGACGTTTTGCTGAACTCTATCCTGCCTTCTTTGAGGAGGTAAACGGCACCCTTGATTTCCTTGAGAGTGTGGATAACCATATCCATAAAGAGGTGATAAAGCTCTACCCAGATGCGGAATTGCCCCAGTTTACCTCAGAGCGAATTGGCAATCGTCTGGTTATGGAGTATCAGTCCGTACGCCCTTTCGCTGCATTGGCAAAAGGGCTGATTGAGGGAAGTGCGCTCTATTATGGAGAGACGCTTCAGGTTGAGGAGGAGGATCTCTCCTCTGGTAGAGGGAACCATATGCGCTTTACTATCAGTCAGCAGTTAAGTCGCTGAGTGTAACAACAGGCACAATAACAGGTATTACGGATGGAGGATTTAGAGAAACAGGTTGTGCTACTAGAGCGTCGCTTTAGTCGTGAACGTGTGGCTCGTAAAGAGGCAGAAGAGCTGCTCGAACAGAAGAGCAGGGAGCTGTATGAGGTCAATCAGCTGCTGCGGATGGAGAATATGCGGATCAGAAAACTGATTCAGTCGCTGCCCGTTGCGATGATGCTCTATGATCAGAGAGCCATTGTAGCCGTTAACCCCAGTTTTAAGACACTGTTTGGAGTATCACCAGAGGGATATTCGGTCAAGGAGACAGAGGATCAGTTGGGGTTGATGCTGGAGAGACACCCGGATGAGCGAGTCCAGCACGAGATCCATGCTCCGGACAGAGAGCGAGTGACAACGGTGTTGGTACAGTATGTCCCCCTGATCGAGAACCATACCCCCGATGCGCTCCATGAGACCCTGATGGTCGCTATTGATATCAGTGATCGAATAAAAAATGATGAGGTACAGCAGTATGCCGCGTTCCAGGCAGGTATTGCAGAGATGAGCGCGTCGATTCTCCATAATATCGGCAATATCATTACCGGGATGCATGGATCATTGATGCACCTGGGGCGTATTCCTCCTCAGATTGAACGTCTGGAAAAAGGGGTATGTAAGGCAGTGGAGCAGAGCCAGCTGAGTGGCGAAAGCGAGCAGGCCAGCCAGCTGCAACGTAGTGAGCAGGTGATGCAGGCCACAATTAAGATCCTCTCCGGGCTGCGTGGAGAAGAGAAGATGGTGCAATATCTGAATAAGCTGGAGCTGGGGATCCACCATATTGGGGAGATTATCCAGCTGCAGCAGAAGGCCGCTCGTCCCGATAGTCACACCGTATCATTTAATTTTCCATCAATGTTGAACGATACTCTGAGTCTTATCCAGGATCGTATCGAGAAGTATGATATTGAGGTGGTTCGCAGTCTGGATCCGGCTATTCAGCGGGTGGAGATGCCGAGGAACCCCATGATCCAGATGGTGATGAACTTCATCAAGAACAGTATGGAGGCGATTGGTGAGAGACTTCTGGAGCAGTACAGCCATAAAGGGAGGATTGAGATCAGCACTCACCTCGATGGAGAGGGGAATTTTGTCCTCACTATTGCCGACAATGGCTGCGGTATTGCTGCAGATCGACTGGAACAGATCTTTAACTTCGGTGAAACCAATAAAGAGCGCGGTAGTGGGTACGGGCTGCACTCAGCGGCCAATTTTGTTAAAAGTCTGAGGGGTGAGCTCCATGCCCTAAGTGATGGGGAGAATCAGGGGGCCGCTATGGTGGTTACATTACCATTGAGTGTCAGTAGGTAACGGATAGTGATTGATACCCAACAGAAACGGATTGCACGTCTATTGATTGTTGATGATGATCCCCGAATTCAGGATTACTATCGGGAGGCATTGACCCTGTCACGCAGCCAGGATGAGATGGAAAATGAGTTAGAGATTGACGAGATGTTTGCCATTCTTGAGGAGGATAATCCGTTGAGGCAGGAGAGTGCCTACTGTGATGCCTATATCGCGGCTCAGGGGTTGGAGGCGTTACGAAAATCAACCGAGATGATCGAGGCAGGTACCCCGTTTGATCTGGCACTGCTTGATATGAGAATTCCACCCGGTATCGATGGCCTGGAGACAGCCAAAGGGTTGCGTAGGCAGAATCCGGATCTCCCTATTATTTTTGTGACCGCCTACTCGGATTACCGTGAAGAGCAGCTTATTGAGCAGCTGGGTCATGGTCATAAAATGCTCCACAAACCAATTGATCAGAATAAGTTACGAGAGGAGATCCGTAACACTTTACCCACCTCTGTTCTCTTTGGAGAGCCCGCAGAATAGTTGGCCTCGGCCTCCGTGACAGCCTTCGGGTTTGTCGTTGATGAGGAGAGACATCTGGCTGTGATACTATCCGCACCCATGTTTACAGGAATCATTGAATCAATTGGCAAGATTGCCCGTATTGAACCGAAAGGTGGTGATGCACGAGTCACCATTGAGAGTGGAAAACTGAATCTGAGTGATGTCCAGCTTGGAGACAGTATTGCGGTCAATGGGGTTTGTCTAACGGCTGTAGCGCTGCCCGGAAATGGTTTTGTCGCGGATCTGTCGGCTGAAACCCTCTCACGAACGGCCTTCGCGACACTCAAAGTGGGTGACCCGGTGAATCTGGAGAAGGCGTTGACACCAACCACCCGCTTGGGCGGTCATCTGGTGAGTGGCCATGTGGATGGTGTCGGGGAGATTAAGAGCCGTTCAGAGGAGGGGCGCTCGGTTCACTTTCGGATTCAGGCCCCTGATGAGCTGGCCCGGTATATTGCCGAGAAGGGCTCAATCACCGTCAATGGTATCAGTCTCACCGTAAACGGGGTCAATGGCGCGGTTTTTGACCTCAATATTGTGCCCCACACCCTGCAGGAGACCACTATGGATGGTTTTGCTATAGGTACCCGTGTCAATCTTGAGGTGGATCTGATTGCCCGTTATCTGGAGCGAATCATGTTGGGGAAGCGCGCCGCAGAGCCCGGTACGGAAGGAATCAGTGTGGCATTTTTGGCAGAACATGGATTTATGAAATCATCTTGATCGGTGAGGAGCGTGAATGCTCCCCAGGTTGAGAGTAGCAAGGAGCGGAATAGAAAACGATGGAGCTAAACAGTTCGGAAGAGATTATTGAAGATATCCGTCAGGGGAAAATGGTGGTGTTGATGGATGATGAGGACCGTGAGAATGAGGGCGACCTGATTATGGCCTCTGTCAAGGCCAGTGCTGATGATGTTAATTTTATGGCACGTTATGGGCGAGGACTGATCTGCCTGACCCTGACCCGTAACCGTTGTGAACAGCTCAATCTGCCCCTGATGGTGAGCGGCACCAATAGTGACCTGCATGGTACCAACTTCACCATCTCTATTGAGGCCGCAGAAGGGGTGACCACAGGGATATCGGCAGCTGATCGCGCAGCAACTGTGCAGGCCGCTACCGCAGCCGATGCTAGCCAAGATGACATTGTGATGCCGGGTCATATTTTCCCCCTGATGGCTCAACCCGGAGGGGTATTGACCCGAGCAGGTCACACCGAGGCGGGCTGTGATCTGGCTCGTATTGCGGGATTAGAGCCCTCCTCAGTGATTGTGGAGATCCTTAACGAAGATGGCAGCATGGCGCGCCGCCCTGATCTGGAAATTTTTGCTCAACAACATGGGTTGAAACTGGGTACGGTAGCGGATCTGATTGAATACCGAATCCGTAATGAAAAGACGGTAGAGGCTGAGGCGGAGAGTGATCTGGATACTCAGTATGGCTCTTTCCATGTCAAAGCCTACCGGGAAGCCATTGATGGAGAGGTTCACTTGGCACTGGTGAAGGGGAGGGTTGAACCGGACCAGCCGATACTGGTTCGTGTGCATATGCTGGATACCCTCTGTGATCTTTTCTCGGTAGAGGGGGAGGGGTGTGGGCGTACCCTGGATCGGGATATGCGCCGCATTGCCGAAGAGGAGAACGGGGTACTGCTGTTGCTGCGTAAAGAGGGAGATAGTAGTGATCTGATTGAGCGTATCCGCAACCATAGTGAGGGAGAGCATCGGTCAAAGGTCAAACAGCCCTCCGGGGAGTTGCGTGACTTTGGTGTGGGGGCACAGATCCTGATGGATCTGGGAGTGCGCAAGATGCGGGTGCTGGGTACCCCAAGAAAAATGCATGCCCTCTCCGGGTTTGGGCTTGAGGTAATAGAGACGGTCTCCTACTGAGAGAGTTTACGAGCGATAAATATTAGAGCGTCTACGGAGTGAAACCCGGAGTAAATTGGTTATACTGGGTTAATGTGGTCAATGTGACGAGCCAGACTATCAACAGAGGAGAGAAAAATGAATAGCGATGTAAAAGTGACAGAGGCGAACCTTAATGTAGAGTCAGGGCGTTTTGGAATCGTCGTGGCCCGCTTTAACAGCTTTGTTGTGGAGAGTCTGCTGGATGGAGCCATTGATACGCTAGTGCGTCATGGCGCGAATGCCACAGATATCCATGTTGTTCGTGTTCCCGGCGCATTTGAGATGCCGATTGCCGCACAGCGTATGGCAGAAGGTGAGTATGATGCCATTATTGCCATCGGTGCGGTAATCCGTGGGGGAACACCGCATTTTGACTTTGTGGCGGGTGAGGCGACGAAGGGGCTGGCAACGGTCTCTCTGGAGAGTAGTGTACCCATCACCTTCGGTCTGCTAACCGTTGATACCATCGAGCAGGCGATTGAACGCTCGGGCACCAAGGCGGGTAATAAAGGGGCAGAAGCGGCAATGTCAGCGATTGAGATGGTCAACCTGCTCAGACAGCTATAAGTCTTGATCACTGATTATGAGTAAAGAGCGTTCACGTTCCCGCCGCGCTGCGGTACAGGCCCTCTATCAATGGTCGATCTCGGCACAACCCGCCACTGAGATCATCACTCAGTTCCAGGAAGAGGGGATACTGGATAAGGCGGATCACGCGCTGTTTGAAAAGTTAGTGGAAGGGCTGATTGATGAGGTAATCCCTGTTGACCAGGCGCTCTCCCCTCATCTCAGTCGAGAGATTGCGCAGGTTGATCCGGTAGAGAAGGCACTACTGCGGCTGGGGGGATTCGAGCTGCTCTATATGCCGGAGATTCCCTATCGGGTTGTTCTTAACGAATATATCAACCTCTCTAAAACTTTCGGTTCAGCCAAGAGTCACCAATTTATCAACGCTGCACTTGACCGGGTCGCACGGGAGACGCGTACGGTCGAGTTTGCTGCCCATGACAAACAGAAAAAGCAGCATAAAGGTCGACACTGAGTTCTCGTTAATCGAGCGCTATTTCGCGGGGCGGGATAGTTACCATTCAGATACTCTCCTCTCTGTTGGAGATGATGCGGCACTGTTACAGATTCCGCAAAATCATCAGTTGGTACTCTCTGTCGATACCCTGGTTGAGGGGACTCACTTTCTTAAAGGGGCCGACCCAGAGGCTTTGGCTCACAAACTGCTTGCTGTCAATCTGAGTGATCTCGCGGCTATGGGAGCTGAGCCGCGCTGGGCCACCCTGGCGCTTACCCTGCCAGAGGTTGACTCTCAGTGGCTGGATCACTTTTCCAGAGGGCTCTTTCTGTTGGCGGAGCGGTACCAGATCGATCTGGTGGGAGGGGATACCACCCGTGGTCCGCTTACCCTTACCCTACAGATTCACGGTATAATTCCTCTCTCTGCAGAGGTACGCAGGCGTGGCGCGAAACCGGGAGAGCAGATCTGTGTTACCAACAGCCTGGGTGCGGCGGGGTTTGCACTTCAGCAGCTCCTGGAAGGAGAGGGGGGAGCGTCTGTAGCGGTACTCCAGCAGCCTCTGGATCGACCCACTCCACAGATTGAGGCGGGGCTGTTGCTTCGTAACCACGCTACCGCAATGATCGATATCTCGGATGGGTTATTGGCGGATCTTGGTCATATTCTTGAACAGAGCGGGGTTGGGGCATGGCTGGAGCTGGATGCAATTCCCATTCACCCATACCTGCTGGATCTTCCCAGAGTGCAGCAGCTCACATTGGCACTCACCGCCGGGGAAGATTATCAACTCTGTTTTACACTCTCGCCTGAACGGCTGGAGGAGGTTGCGAATGGGCTGGCTGAGATAGGGTGTGAGATGAGTGTGGTAGGAGAGATACGCTCACAAAGTGGGTTGCATTGGGAAGGGGAGTGGCGACCGGAAAAAGAGGGGTTTCAACATTTTTAACAAGATGAACGGTTTGAGATGTATTTAGTTAAGGAGATAAAAATCAGCAAACTATGGGCCAGCCTGCTGGCACTGGTGGCTGCCATATCCCCGGTCGGGGCCGAAGAGATTCGGGTTGCGGTGGCGAGTAACTTCTCCGGGGCAGCCAAAGCCATTGCGGGAGAGTTCGAGAGGCAGAGCGGCCATACGGTGACGATAGTCTCTGGCTCCAGCGGAAAACATTACGCCCAGATCATCAACGGAGCCCCATTTGATGCCTTCTTTTCTGCGGATCGCTGGCGACCGGAGCGGCTGGAGCGGGAAGGGGTCGCCGAGGCTGGCAGTCGCTTCACCTATGCGCTCGGCAGAGTGGTACTCTGGAGCCCTGAGCCAGGTCTGGTGGATGGTGCAGGAGAGGTGTTGGAGAGCGGAGCCTTTCGCCATCTGGCACTGGCCAACCCGAAACTCGCCCCCTATGGCAGAGCTGCGCAGCAGATATTACAGGGCAGGGGGGTGTGGCAGCCGCTACAGGGACGCATCGTGCGTGGTGAAAATATTGCCCAGACCTTCCATTTCATCAAGAGTGGTAATGTGAAACTCGGTTTTGTTGCCTACTCTCAGATCAGCCAGCCGGGTGAGCCGTTCACGGGTTCACTATGGGTGCCTCCACAACCCCTCTATACCCCCATTGAGCAGCAGGCAGTACTGTTGAGTGGGAATGGGGTGGCACGGGCGTTTATCTCCTATATCAAGAGTGATGAGGTGCAGGAGATCATCCGGGGATTTGGTTACGGTATAGGTAGTATAGATAATGATGGTAAGTGAGCAGGACCTGACCGCACTCTGGATTACTTTCCGGCTGGCTGCGCTGACCACGGTAATCTTGCTGCTGATTGGTACCCCGCTGGCCTGGTGGCTGGCTCGTAGCCGTTGGCGTTATAAGTTTCTGCTGGAGGCGGTGGTGGCGTTACCTCTGGTATTGCCACCGACTGTTCTCGGTTTCTATCTGCTGATAGCGCTGGGGCCACATGGCCCGGTCGGGGGACTGATGGAGCGGCTCGGTGGGCAGCCACTGGCCTTCACCTTCTCTGGCCTGGTGATCGGCTCTGTGGTCTACTCACTGCCCTTTGTGGTGCAGCCGCTACAGGGGGCTTTTGCGGCACTGGGGCGACGACCACTGGAGGTGGCCGCAACCCTGCGTGCCTCCCCGCTGGATCGCTTTCTCACCGTTGCGGTACCGTTGGCACGTCCCGGTTTTCTGACCGCTACGGTACTTGGTTTTGCCCATACCCTGGGAGAGTTTGGTGTGGTATTGATGGTTGGTGGCAATATTCCAGGCTCGACCCAAGTAATCTCCATCGCCATCTATGACCATGTAGAGACACTGGAGTATACCCAGGCACACTGGATCTCCGGGGGGTTGCTGCTCCTCTCTTTCATCCTGTTGATGGGGGTTTATGCCCTTAACCACCGCTTCAGTCTGGTGCAGAGATGACGATCGAACTCCGTTTTGTGGTGAACAGGGGAGCATTCTCTCTGGATGTCGACCTGGAGATTCCTTCTCGCGGAGTCACTGCTCTATTCGGTCCCTCGGGGTGTGGCAAAACTACACTGCTGCGGGCCATTGCAGGGCTGGAGCAGTCAGAAGAGGGCTACTTGAGTGTTGCTGGTACGGTCTGGCAGGATCGCCACCAGTTTCTTGCCCCCCATAAGCGCCCCCTCGGCTACCTCTTTCAGGAGCCTAGCCTGTTTAGCCATCTTACGGTACGGGGTAACCTTGAGTATGGGCTCAAGCGACTCAAGTCAGCGCTTCACAAAGTTTCATTGGATCAGGCAGTAGAGCTACTGGGGATTGGTCAATTGTTGGACCGTAGACCCGATCAGCTCTCTGGTGGGGAGCAGCAGCGGGTGGCTATTGCCCGGGCGCTGGCGGTGAGCCCAGAGCTGTTGCTGCTGGATGAGCCATTGGCGGCGCTGGATCTGGCCCGTAAACAGGAGATTCTCCCCTATCTGGAGTCACTGCATCGGGAGCTGGAGATTCCACTACTCTATGTGAGCCATTCACGTGATGAGGTGGCTCGGTTGGCGGACCATCTGGTCTTATTGCGAGCGGGTCGAGTGGAGGCAAGCGGCTCAGTGACAGCGCTCTTTTCACGGCTTGATCTGGCATTGGCACATGAGCCAGATACCGGAACAGTGGTTGAGGCGGTGGTTGGTGGCTATGATGAGTCATTTGAATTGACCCATCTCAACTTTTCCGGGGGATGTTTCATTGTGGCGGGTGGGCCGCATCCAGAAGGGAGTCGGGTACGACTTCAGGTGTTGGCCCGTGATGTTAGTCTCACCCTGGAGCGGCAGACCGGGACCTCTATTTTGAACATATTTGCCGCCACGGTTGATGAGGTGGTGGCAGAGGGGGGGGCGCAGGTCACCGTACGCACCCTCATCGGAGAGGTTGCACTGCTGGCCAGAATTACCCGTAAATCGGCGGTCGAGCTGGGGCTGAAAGTGGGTAAAAAGGTTTATCTGCAGGTGAAGAGCGTTGCGCTGTTAAGTTAGGAAAAATATATGGTTAAAATGACATGGTTTACTCTGAGCGGTATTGTCTTTGCGGTATCAACGACTTTAGTGGTGGCCAGCCATACCCTATCGGCCCTCTCCAATGGTGTGTCGGGGATCCTTAATGCACTGAGTGTTTCAACCGTATTAAGTGATGTCAGGACGAAAAACAGGAAACTTAAAGGAGATATCGGCACGCTTAAACGTAAGGTATCCACTCTGGGTGTCAGGAATAAGGCATTCATCAAAAAAGAGAGAAAGATCGCTGCTCTGGTCTCAAAAGTGACAAAAAAAATTAAAACCAGAACCGTTGCTGTCGCTACGGCCAATGTGGCCTCAATGCCATTTGAGGTTGCCCCTTTTATTGGGGCTGCGGCGGTTATCGCCAGCACCACCTATGAAATTAAAGAGGCCTGTAACACGATTAATGATATGCGTGAGCTTGATGTTGCCTTTAATCTTGAGCATGACATTGAGGATAATAATGTTTGTGGAATGGAGGTTCCAACAAAAGCCAAAATTATGGAGAGCGTCAGTGAGAAATGGGAACGAGGGGTGGAGGAGTTGAAGCGAGAGTTTGATTTATATAAACAAAAGTTGCTGTAGCTTCTCAAGGGCACCTCAATGTTTGCTGCCATCTATCCTGGCCTTCCATCAACGCGAGGGCGGATTAGCAGCAGGGTATGGTTGTGCAGAAAGAGGATAAAAGCAGCGGCCCAGAGCAGTTGGGAGACCAGCATCAGGCTCATGGTGGCGCTGGGGAGCAGAAGCGGAAGTAGCACACGAACCACGCTGCCGGCGGTGATCAACAGAAAAATGAGATTGAGCCCTGCGGGGGGGTTGAAGATATTATGGCCTGTGTGGCCTAGTGAGACACGTGCCATCATACCCAGAGTGATCAGGCCGATAGCGCCATAGGTGAAGGCATGCAGGGCGATAAAAGGGGAGAGCAGCCCCAGGGTTGAGAGTGATTTGAAGAGAAAACCGAGGATCATCCAGCCATAGCCAACCATCAGAATCCAGAGCAGTGGTTTGCCCCAGATCTGGGGGGTGTACCAGTTATAGAAGCGGATCAGGTGAACCCCCATCAGTGCGGCAGCCAATAGTCCCGCAGCAAGAGGGTATTGGGGGGCAAAAAGGTCGGCAGCAACAAAAAAGAGGAAGAGCCAGAGGCTACTGAGGTCAAGTAGTCTGGATTGGGTGAGCTGAATAGTCCCATCAACCCCTTTCTCAATGAAGAAGGGAATCACTCGCCGCCCCATGGTGAGAACCAGTGCCAGAATCAGATAGATACCTCCATAGAGCCCGAGACGCTGCCCCCCTTCAAAAATTCCAAACAGGCCAAGATAGAAGAATAGGTTAGCGACAAAAAGGAGGCTCATTTTTGTGCTGAAGATACGAATCTGATCCCACTGTCGCGCCTTATAGAGGGGGTGAGTGACCGCTGCACTGAGGAGCAGTAGAAAGAGCAGATCCAGGACAGCAGGGACCACCATTGGGATCACCCCAATCCAGGGGAGAATTCGTGCCAGTAGCCAACAGGAGAAGAGTAGAGCCAACGGGGTGAAGCGCAGGGTCTGAACACCGGTCCAGTTTTTTGAGGCGGTGAGGAGAAAGCCGGCCACCACTGCGGCACCATAGCCAAAGATCATCTCATGCCCGTGCCACCAGAAGGGGCTGCCCCAGCGCTGTATCCAGTCGGGCGTCCAGCCACTGCTGTAGATCAGCGTCCAGAGCAGGATTGCGACCAGACTATAGAGTGCTGCGCCAAGAAAAAAGGGGCGAAAGCCCAGCTGAAATAGGGCGAAAGAGGGGGGAGTATCGGTAGGCTGTTCAATGTTAAGGATCATTACAAGACTCACATAAATTTAATTTTCTCTGCCTTACAGTCGGTCGCTTTGGTGCAGCCACTGCTGTTGCAGGGTGGTTTGTTGGGGGGTAGGGGCAGCCATCAGCTCTAGCACTACCGTATCATTGGGCGGAGCCACGAGGGTGGCCACCCTCTCCATCAGCTCATCACGACGAAAGAGGTGAATGGTGATCTTGCTACCGGGCTCCCGCTGATAGAGGATACTCTGTAGGCTGGATTCACTCACCTGTAAATGGTCCAGCGCAATGATCTGGTCACCTGATGAGATGCCTGCTTGTTGTGCAGGGCCACCATCGGTGACCCGGTCTACCCGGAGCGCGTGGTGGGTATCGGTTAACAGAGCACCCAACCAGCTCAGTGGCTCTTTTTTGCTCCACTGGCCACCACGATCCTTTTTTGAGGTAGTGGGGCGTAGCCGTGACTCAACCCCCATTCGTTGCAGTAGGGGGGCAGGCTCCAGAGGCTTTGTGGAGTAGAGCGCATCCCAGAGAAAGGGGATCTCAGACCCTGCAATCTGGTGACAGAGCTGTTCGATGAGTGTTTCCGGTACTCCGCGTCCCTGCTTGCCATAGCGCTCCCAGAGAGGCTGCATCACCTGTTGTAGCGTGACCTGACCGCTGCTCTGTTGACGCAGGTAGAGGTCTATCATCAGGGCAATGATGGCCCCTTTGGTATAGTAGCTAACGATCGCATTATTGGCATTCTCATCCTGCTGGTAGAATTTGCTCCAGGCATCAAGACTGGAGTCGGTCACCGACTGGATCCATTGGCCACGATTGCGTTGCAGTCGGGTCAGCGTCTCTCCGAGAAGTTCGAGATAGCTCTCTGTTGTAATCAGCCCACACTGTACCAGTGAGAGATCATCATAGTAGGAGGTGATCCCCTCAAAGGCCCAGAGCTGTCGGGTATAGGACTCACGATCCAGCCGGTAGGGGCTAAATACCTCAGGACGTATCTTTTTGATGTTCCAAAGATGAAAATACTCATGGCTACAGAGGCCAAGAAATTTACGGTAGCCCTCACTGACGGACTCATCCCCCACTCGGGGAAGATCCTCACGGCTACAGATCAGTGCGCAGCTATCCCGGTGTTCCAGACCACCATAGCCACTGCCGACCACCAGAGTGAGAAAAAGGTACTGGTCGACGGGAGGCTCCATGTCACCAAAGAAACGGGTGTGGTGTTCACAAATTTGGCTGAGATCTTCCGCCAGCCGCTCTGTATCGGCCTGATGGTGACCGGTTAATACGATGGCGTGCGGTACTCCGCAGACCATGAAGTTGATCCACTCAAATCGGCCCATCTCAACCGGATGATCGATCAGGCTCTCATAGTCTTTGCACTGGTAACGCCCCCAGCCATCCTCGTCGGTCTCAACCGGGGGGAGGGTGGTGGCCACCCCCCAGGGAAGCGTAGTTTCAGGAGGGGAGAGTGTGAGCTGGTGGGGGTGGTTACTGAACCCATCAACATTGAGAAAGAGGCTGGTACCATTGAAGAAAGCGTGATTTTCATCAAGATGGGCACTGCGTACGGAGAGATCCCAGGCGTAGATCCGGTAGCGAATTGTCAGTGCTCCACTACAGGGGTTGCAGCGCCACTGCTGCTTATCCAGCTTGACTACAGGGATGGGATGACCCTCCGATTCAGCGCTCAACCAGAGAATGTTTTTGGAAAAATCCCGGATTTTGTAGCTGCCGGGAATCCATGCGGGCAGAGAGAGTCGCTGCCCTTCAGGGTTGGGGTGAGTAATCTGGCAGCGTACCTCAAAGTGATGGGCAGATGCGTTGGCGATAGAGAGCGTGTAGTGAATCATCGAGCGCACGTGGCTGTTTTACAGCGTCTCCAGGAAATCGTTATGAGGGAATTTATGAGACGCTTAATAGTGGCAGTTACCTCTATTTCACCTTCTCAATCAGTGCGTAGGCCGAGTGGTTGTGGATTGATTCGAAATTTTCAGCCTCTAATACATAGGCGAGGATACGCTTGTCTTGATTGAGACGGCTGGCAACATCACGCACCAGATCCTCCACAAACTTGGGGTTATCGTAGGCGCGCTCCGTGACATACTTCTCATCGGGGCGTTTGAGCAGGCCGTATAACTCACAGGAGGCCTCCTGCTCAACCAGGTCAATAATGTCTTCAATCCAGATAAAGCCACGGGTACGGGCATTGACCGTGATATGTGAACGTTGGTTGTGGGCACCGTATGCCGAGATCTCTTTGGAGCAGGGACAGAGGCTGGTGGCCGGAATCAGCACCTTGACGTTTAGCTCGGGGACTCCGTCGGTGATCTCACCGATAAAGGAGACCTCGTAGTCGATCAGGCTCTCGATCTTGCTAATGGGTGCTTTTTTGTTGACGAAGAAGGGGAAGGACATCTCAATATGCCCCGTCTCTGCCTCCAGGGTCTCTACCATCTCATTCAGCATCGCCTTAAAGCTATCAACAGTAATCTCAAAATCATGTTGGTTGAGAATACGGACAAAGCGGGACATATGGGTCCCCTTGAAGTGCTGTGGCAGGCTGACATACATATTGAAGTTGGCAACGGTGTGCTGCTCCTTCCCGGTTCGATCCTTGATGACAACCGGGTGACGGATATCCTTGATCCCCACCTTATCGATAGGGATTTTCCGGGTATCCGTACTGCTCTGTACATCAGCCATGCGGTTATCACTGGATGGCTGCGAGCTGGATTGAGGGCTCGTAGGATTGGTGCTCATAGGTAGTTCTCTCTTCTTGTCGATCTATTCAGAATAGCGTGCGGAGGCTCGCTCAGTCTCCCAGATGGTGACGGCATCGACCTGAATGCGTGCACTATTGAGAGAGGCAGAGATCTCCTGGTAGAGGGTACGGGCGATATTCTCTGCGGTGGGGTTGATCTGGTCAAAGGGTTTCAGCTCATTGAGATATTGATGGTCAAGGCGATCCGTGGCGGTTTTTGTGGCCTGCTTAATCAGCTTGAAGTCGACGACCATCCCCAGTTCATCCAGCTCATCTGCACTCACCTCAACCTCTACCTTCCAGTTGTGACCATGCAGACGCTGGCAGTCTCCGGGGTACTCTCGCAGGCTGTGGGCTGCAGCGAAGTCACTGAGGGTGCGTAATGTAAATTGAGCTGTCATCTCTATTCTTGGTGGAACTTAGGGGGAAGTGAAGGTATTTCTGTCTGGAGACTCAATAAACCGAGTAACTGAGTCAAGTATACCATCTGCATCCAGTCGATATAAGCGCAGTAGTGTATCTCGTTCTCCCTGTTCAACAAAGTGGTTTGGTAGTCCGAGGTTGAGAATGGAGCACTGGTTTTTCTGTGAGAGCAGAAACTCATTGACTCCACTCCCGGCCCCTCCGGCGACAACATTCTCTTCAAGGGTCACCAGCGTATCGTGGCTGGCGGCCATCTGCTCAATCAGAGAGTGATCCAGGGGAGCCACAAAACGCATATCCACCACGGTAGCATTGAGGGTCTCGGCAGCTACCAGTGCCGCACTCAGTAGTGGGCCAAATACGAGGAGTGCACATACTGTTCCCTGCCGGCAGACGACCCCCTTACCAATAGGAATTGGGCCGGAGTGGGTGGGTTGATCAGGGATTGTTGCGCGGGGGTAACGGACCGCTGCGGGCCCCTGGTACTGGAGCCCTGTGGTCAGCATCTGTTGACAGCTCTCTCCACTGGAGGGGGTCATGATGAGCAGGTTAGGGATGGCACGCAAAAAGCTGATATCAAAGGCTCCCGTATGGGTGGGACCATCGGCTCCGACCAGACCGGCTCGATCAATTGCAAACAGAACTGGCAGGTTTTGTAGTGCCACATCATGGATTAGCTGATCGTAGGCGCGTTGCAGGAAAGTAGAGTAGACCGCAACTACCGGGTGGCGCCCCTCTGTGGCGAGCCCAGCAGCGAGGGTGACCGCATGTTGCTCGGCAATGCCAACATCGATAAAGTGGTCAGGAAAGCGTTCGGCAAACTCAACCATGCCGGAGCCACTCTTCATCGCCGGGGTGATGGCAACCATCTCGGGCTGTTCTGTGGCACTACGACAGAGCCACTGACCAAAAATATCGGTATAACTGGGGCGCTTCTCTGCTGAGGCGGTTGAGCTTGAGATTGGATCAATCCGACCAATACCGTGGTATTTGAGTGGGTCTGCCTCAGCGGGGCGATACCCCCGCCCTTTTTGGGTGATAATATGGAGAAAGCGTGGCCCCTTCAGGGTGTGGAGGGTGCGTAACGCACGAACCAGTGCGATCAAATTATGACCATCCACCGGGCCGACGTAGTTAAACCCCAGCTCCTCAAACAGGGTGCCGGGGACGACCATCCCCTTGACGTGCTCCTCTGTCCTACGCGCCAGGTCCCAGACACCCGGTAGGTGACTCAATACTTTTTTACTGGTCTCCCGCATATGGCTGTAGGTGGAGCTGGTGAGAATCCGACCCAGGTAACGGGAGAGTCCCCCTACATTCTCAGAGATCGACATATCATTATCATTGAGTACCACCAGCAGGTCAGCATTGGACTCTCCGGCATGGTTGAGTGCCTCAAAGGCCATTCCCCCGGTCAGTGCCCCGTCCCCGATAACGGCAACGGTCTGCCGATTGTCTGTTGCCTGTTTGGCGGCGATAGCCATTCCCAGTGCGGCACTGATGGAGGTGCTGGAGTGGCCTGCACCAAATGGATCATAGGGGCTCTCCCCCCGTTTAGTGAATCCAGAGAGCCCCCCTTGTTGGCGCAGTGTCTCCATCGCCTGTTTGCGCCCGGTAAGAATCTTATGAGGATAGCACTGGTGGCCAACATCCCATACCAGCCGATCCTCAGGAGTGTTGTAGATGTAGTGAAGGGCAATGGTCAGTTCCACCACTCCAAGGCTGGAGGCAAGGTGTCCGCCGGTCTGCTCGACGGAGGCAATCATAAACTCACGGAGCTGCTGGGCGAGCTCAGGGAGTTGGTCCGGATGGATCTGGCGCAGTGCCTCCGGTCCGGTGATCTGGTCGAGTAAGGGGGTTGCGGGTATCATGGTGTCAATGGTTGCGTTGAATAATGAAATTGGCGATTTCCAGCAGAGGATCAGCGCGTTGACCGAAGGGAACCAGAGCGTCCAGTGCCTGCTGGTAGAGCTGTCGGAGCTCCCTTTTGGCCCCCTCTATACCAAACAGAGTAACAAAGGTGCTTTTGCCCTGCTGTTGATCTGAGCCTTGAGGCTTGCCCATCACCTGACTGCTTCCCTCAATATCGAGGATATCATCCTGTACCTGAAAAGCGAGACCGATAGCCTGGGAAAATTGTGTCAGCCTTTCTCTTGTGGTTGAGTCAGGCTGAGCAGGAGATGCCCCCATTAGAATGCTGGCACGAATCAATGCGCCGGTCTTTTTTTG